>ENA-OPAL01000019-OPAL01000019.1-human-gut-metagenome-genome-assembly--contig:-NODE-19-length-135410-cov-7.454760_pt1 | contig 135410 bp, 134 predicted proteins | sample MGYA00241057_ERZ501430 | MGnify/ENA primary metagenome ERZ501430 (study PRJEB25962, sample SAMEA2042506) | human gut metagenome | biome: human gut; feature: human-associated habitat; material: faeces...
TTCCAGCCTATTATACACTATTTCTGACGATTTGAGAAATTTCCTATAAAGTAAATAAGCACCTACAGGACCTGCCACTGGCAGCTCCCTACAGATGCTTTGGCAACGACAAAAAAGCCCTTAACTATGGTTATTAACCACAGCTAAGGGCTTAGTTTATAATATGGAATTTGTTCAGAGCCAAGCTCCGAACTTTAGTCTGCAAGCCACCTGTTAATTGTTCCGTTACCCATAAACCACTGGATAACAAGAATAATGGCACTTGCTATGACTGTTATCAATTTGTTATCAAAAGACTAATCGAAATCGCTGAAACCCGCATAAACACTGGCTTTTTTAAGCAACTCGATTTATTCAAACTCTAGACCGACAGTACCGGCTATGAAACAAAATCAATGACTTTAAGGCATTTTCAGCAAAAATAAACTAGAAAAATCCGAAATAAAAAACTTAAATAATGCAATAAAAATGCAATTTGCACAACAGCTTCTGTTTTTACTAACAACCAACTTCAATATCTATCAGGCAGGCGTTTTCAGTATAGAAACGCCTGCTATTTTATGAAAGGAAAACTTATGGACTATCAATTAGAGATCAAACAAATTGTGGATTATCCACGCTGTCGTATATATCGTGAGTTCTTACGAACACTCATGAAAGATGGGGACATCCGTACCAACGGAAGCTCCTATCTTTTTTATTATATGACACTCTGTTCCTACGCCAACTTCCGAACATCCTATGTCCGTCTGGAAGGAATCAGTTATCTTGTTGCTCCCGGCGAATGGATTTGCAAAACCTCAGAGCTGTCTGAATGGTTCCGTACCCGTTTCCAGCATCAGGCAGTATCCATTCTGGATTTTCTTCAGGAGCAGCACTATATCACCTACACCAAACTTAGCAGAGGCAACCTGATTAAGTTTACTATAAACGACTGGAAAAAGAGTAATACAGCCTTAGACTACAATTACCCGTGTCTGAAAGATGTGGGTTTTTTCTTTTTCCCAGTTGCAGTCGTACATGAGCTTATCAGTATAGGGAAATGTTCAGAAATGGATATTGTACTGGATTTATGGCTTCATGCCATCTATAACGATGAGCAGGTACAGGGTTCGGAAATCGGACCGGTTGTATACTTCCGCAACTGTACCGGCAATCCACTAATCAGTTACACAGAGCTTGGTCTGCGTTGGGGAATTTCAAAAGCCACAGTAAGCAGAATCCTTGCTAAGCTTCAAAACAAGGAATATTTATCGCTGGTGTCCTTTACCGGAAAGCATGGCAGTGTTATCTATCTGTGCAATTATCTTTCCACCATGTTCAGCATCAGTGACGTAATGATTGATAAAGAGGAGGTTTCTATGATATTTCAGGTTCCCGTACATACTGGAGATGCAAATACTTCTCCTAATACACCCATAAAGGACGAACAGATTTTCATTGAAAATGATTCCGATAGTGTTTCAAAAAACTCAGATTGCGTTTCAAAATCGCACATTCGTATGGCAGTCAGAAAAATAGCCAAAATCCTTGCAGCACAAGGAGTTTCGTGTTGTGAATGCCCCAAAACACAATATAAGTTATATAGCTTATCCGACTGCAAGAGTATGGAATCTAGGTATTCTTTAGAAATAGGCTGTCCGGATGGCAGCACCTCATACCGATTTGAACTAACACTCTCCCCCTATTGCCCATGCACCATATTCCGGCAATACACATTCTGAATACATGAGAAAGGCAGGTAAAGAAAATGAGTAAGAAAAAGATTGAAAACACACCATCAGTTGAGGAAAATCCGCTTTTCCATGACACGTGGAAGCTGTTAAAGAACTATCGTGACGCAGTATGGAATCTGGAGCTGGCTGTCCAGCAGGTACGCAACACCTTTGAAATCGAATATGGCAACAGCATTGAGGAATTTCTTGATTCCATCTATCTTGCCGGAGCAGATATTGGCGGTACCAGACTGGAGAACTATGCCAAAAGCATTGAACGCAGCAACAAAATGCTGAACCTCTTAAATTATGCCGTGGATATCCTTCGCAGTAAGCACAAGCATGGGGAACAATATTACTGGATTCTGTATTACAGTTATCTTTCTCCACAGCAGTTACAGAATACGGATGAAATCATAGAAAGCCTGATTCCACACATTGCAAACATTTCCAAACGTACCTATTACCGCAAACGTCCAGAGGCTGTGCAGGCACTCAGTTCCATCCTCTGGGGGTACACCTCAAAGGACTGTCTGGAGATGCTTAATAAGTTCTTTCCGGATAACTGCTAAATGGACAAATTATAGGCAGGCACTCATAATTGATTAAAAAACAGAGGAGTGCCTGCTTATGAATACTTTAGATAACTATATCACAGAATACCTTGAATATTGTGAATACAGGAAGCGTCTGGATTCCAAAAGCCTAAAAGCATACCGAATAGACCTGAAGCAATATGATACCTTTTCCTGCAATCTGCAGGAAGGTCTGTCACGCAATACACTGGATTCCTTTATTACCACTTTACATAAACAATACAAACCCAAGACTGTCAAAAGAAAAATAGCCAGTTTGAAAGCTTTTTTTCATTATTTGGAATATAAAGATTTATTGGCAGAAAACCCATTTAACAAGCTGGATGTACATTTTAGGGAAGCAAAACTACTCCCTAAAACCATTCCCCTCCACTCTATCCAAAAGTTTCTATCGGTGCTTTATGAGCAAAAAAGCCACGCAAGCTCTGAGTACCAGCTTCGTTGCTGTATCAGAGATATTGCTGTTATTGAATTATTGTTTGCTACTGGCATGCGTATCTCTGAATTATGCTCATTGAAACCATCTGACCTAGACTTGGAGAATAATACTGTATTGATTTATGGAAAAGGAGCAAAGGAACGAATCCTACAACTTGGAAATCCAGATGTACTTTCTGCATTGATTTCATATCAGGATACTTTTAAGAACGAGATTAACTACTGTGGATATTTTTTTGTCAACAAACTTAAACACAAATTGTCTGACCAATCCGTCCGCTTTATGATAAAACACTATGCCGAACTGACCGGTATTGAACAGCATATTACCCCACATATGTTCCGTCACTCTTTCGCTACCCTTTTATTGGAGCAGGATGTAGATATACGATATATTCAAAAAATGCTTGGACATAGCTCCATTAGTACAACGGAGATTTATACTCATGTGTCAAATAACAAGCAGAAGGATATATTGATTAATAAACATCCTCGGAATTTAATGGAAGTCAACAAATGCTAACCCATTTCTTATTAAGATTTAGTATTTTTACTGACATCCAAATTATATTCATTATTAAGTGCTGTCACATATATATCTGTTCCTACTAATTCATTTAACCGTTGTTTGCTTATGATTAACCGTTCTGTTGTTACATTGTCACTATTGCACATATTGCATTGAAAAAAACGATAACCCACAATTTCCAATACTATGTTGACACTATAATAATTGTGCCTAACGCATAAGTATCCAAGTGTTACAAAAAAAACTAAAAACAGAACAACCTGATTCCACAATGTAAAATCAAATGCAAACAGCGGTAATATATAAGATAACAGGAATTCCGCTGTTATGGCTTTTTGTTCTCTTGCACATTTTATTGTCTGTTTGCTACTTCCCTTTCTCCCATGCTTATGCATTTCATGGTATATAACAGTGCAACTGATTAACATCATAATCAGTATGCAACATATACTTGTGTATTCTGTTCCTTTATCAGTGGAGTTTTCCATGATACTTAATATATCCACAAAAATGACAGATACCCATAGCGGTAGAAAAGAAACAAAATACAAACTAATTGAAAATAACCTAAACATATAATACTCCCATCACGCTTACTGCCATTTCCTTGCTCCTGAAACCTCAACCGGTAAATCTTCAAAAGGATCCACCATTCCCTTGTTGCATAACAATCTTACTAACTTGTCTGCCGCATCTGCTTCTGATGTATCAAACTTACCTTCCTTTATAGGAATTTCAAACAACTCAGCATATCGCTTTCTTTCCTTTTTACTTTTTAATCTCTGGTATCTCTTTTCATTAAAGGAAACAAACATTCTTGGATGATGCCCGGTTCTTGCCACATTTCCAAACACTCTGCTATCATACAAAATATCACTGCTTTCCAGCATAGCAACTTTATCATCACAAACCTTTTTATATGCTCGTTCCATATTAAACAATTTTTCACCGGCCATTGAAAAAAAATAAATTTCATCATTCAAAATCATAACATCTATAACTGAACGTAACGAAAGCACCTTCGTTTCAATCTCTCTGAAAGTATTGTTTTCATGCATAAATTTATGTTTCAGTGTAGTAATGGGATTTTGCATTGAAATCAATTTAACTGCTGTGGTCTCATCTCCAATTTCAATCACTCCCTGAATAACGTATGCCTGCAACTTTTGGCTAAGTGGATCAGCCTCCTGTTCTATATTTGCAAGTGCATTAACCAAAACATCATATTCGTCCTTAACTAACGAATTTTCAGCACTCAACTTATAAATGACATTTCCCTCTGCTGTGCCATCGTAGTCCTGTACTCTCAAAAATGACCTTAATTCACCCTTCGTAGCATCAATAAAATGTTCTGATATTTCTTCTACAATATTTACTAATTTTCCTTGCGGAGTTATGTTTACAGACATAGCTGCATACTCAGTTCCTTTACTCTTACTGGTTTTTATTCTAAGTAGCTGAATTGACCATGCCTCGCATTTATCCATCACTTCAAAAGCAGTTCGTATTTTTTGCAATGACATCTCTTTTTCCTCCATGCAGTCATTAGGGCTATTAAAAGTATATCATACCAGCCCTATTTTGTCATTGAAGGATAATTCAGTATTATCCTTTGTTTTTATATTTACGATAAGAAAAGGAGGAATTCAATATGTTTAAAGATATCAATATTCTCTATTTAGCCCACTATGCGCCAGATGAAAATGGACAATATAATGAATACGATGACTTGCATAAGATTTATGCTGCTTATCATCATAAAGTTTATGATATTTTGTCCAAAAACTGTAGCAATATATTGACATCAAATGACCCTCAAATTATGTTGAATTTGCCAAAAGGGATTAACTATATTTTTTCGTTATATAACAGAATGCCTTTTCGTAATTCTGAAATATTTATTTCGTCTGTAGCAGAATACTATAAGATAGCATATTTAGGTGCACGCCCTAATATAAGGGCATTGGCAGAAGATAAGCATCTATCAAAAATGATGGCTACATATGCGAATGTACCTACTCCCAAATGGGAAGTATATTCTATTGGTGACGAAATAAGCTCACCACCTTTCGAAGGCCCATATTTTATAAAACCTCGCTTTGGGGCTGCCTCCCAATATATAGATGAAAATTCACTTTGCGATACATGGCAAGCAGCAAAAATACGAATCAAGCACCTTTATGGTCAGGAACAAGATGTAATTGTTGAAGAATTCATAGATGGTATATATTATACCTCTCCGGTACTTAATAATTACAATGATTTTCTATTTTTACCATGTATTCAAGAAGTTTCAGAACTAAAAGGTAATATAGTAACATATCGTCAAAAAAGGAAGGCAGATGGTGGCTTACACAGAAACGTGGAAACTGATTTATCTGTAAATTCCAAAATACAACAGTATTCACAAAAAATGTTTAAATTAGTACAACCTTTAGATTATACACGATTTGACTATATAATTAGTAAAAAAGATGGAACTCCATATTTTATAGAGTTTAATGTTTGTTGCAATTTAGGCGAGCATTCAACTATTAGTCAGGCAGCAAAACATCTTGGCTATACCTATGAAGACACCATTCTTAATATATTGAGTTCCAGCCTATATAGAAATAATTTGTTGCATACAAAATTATATCATTTTTAAGGGATCAAGATACCAATAAGCTAATCCGGCTGGTGAGAATAGAGTACCCCAAGCTTTAGAAGGGTACTCTATTTTCTTGTTTTCTGAAAATAATTTTTGATACTCATTTATAATATCTTTATTCACAAACTTATCTATATATTGCTCATAGGTTTGGTAAAAATTTCTAAAATAGTCAATTCCTTTGGTATATTCTAATAATAACCTGTTGGTAAAATATTTATTGCGAATACTAGAAACTGGATGTTCCAACACTTCGTTTTCTATTGAATTTAGTGTTTGAGATGATAACTTATACTCATTTTTCACCATTAATAGACAAGCTTTATTTATTGAAGTGATTAACCGTGGCATTTTGTTATATGCTAATTTTTCTGCAAGGGCAATATATTTTGAAGCATTTTTTGTGTCACCTAGCATTAAATAGCATACACCTAAATCATTGTATATTATATGTAAGTGGTTAGGACCAAATTGTTGCAATCCTATTTCCGCTTGCTTTAATAACAATAAACCTTCAGATGGTTTTCGTGCTACACAAAGTGCATTTCCCCAATTACATTTGCAACTATAGATACCATAATCATCATTAAATTCAGTAAAATTATCGATTGCATCTAAAAAAAATTTTTCTTTATCTGGAAATGATACCGCAGAAGCTAAGTTCCTCAAAAAGTATCCCCAATTTTCTGTTCCAACTAATTGCTCTTTCTTTTCCTGATACTCGGATAACGCCTTCTGCTTTTGGTTCGTATGAATACAATTAGCAGTAAAATACGCCAAAAGGGTATTCAAGATTTTGGGGTTACTAGTAGTTGCTATGTTATATGTGAGCATATCTTCAGCTTCTGAGAATCTTCTTACCCGATTAAGAAGAATACTTTTCAATGTTTGATAGTGAGAATTGTTTCGTTTACCTCGTAATGATTCAATCCATTTTAAGGCTTCACTATAACGTCGTTCACGTATAAAATATAATACACTTAATTCTATTTCTTCATTGTTTTTTTTGGATAACTTTGCATTAGCTATAACATCTTCGGGTATATACTCTCCTTTTTCTAATTTTAGTTTCAGCAAGGATAGTGCATATATTTTCTTGTTCCGATCTGCAAATTCTATAGATAATTTATATAATAACTCTATATTACCTGGAGCATCCACCATTCCTGGTCTACGGTAATAATCATAAACAATATTTTTATAATAAAGAATATCCGAAAATTCATTTATACATTTTTGTATTTCTGGATGATATAACGAAGCTATAAAGTAAATGACTATATTATCAGTATTTTTTTTTGTAATACAACCGTGAAACTCTAGGTTATTTAACACGGCAGGCATTTCCTCATCAATATTGAGGCAATACACATTACTCATATCGAGCATTTGCTTTAATGTGGCTGATGTTAGTCCAAAATAACATATATGTAAAAATGAGATAACAGCCTTATCCATTTCATCAAAAGAAAACTTGTTAGTTCCAGATGCAGACATACTTATCATACAATCTATAATTAAATGTATATTTCGCTGAGTTTTAATAAGTATAGTTTTCACTTCATCCTCAGTAAATGTTAGTCCCAAATGTGCTGCAAGTTCTCGTATCAGTTTTTCCTCTGGTTGCCCAAAGGGAACGATATTAGATTCTATATTTGAGTAAAGAGCTAAACTGTTTTTTAACTTAATATAATTAGAATTTATTGTTTCTGTTACCCCTAATACAATTTTTACCCCATCGACCATAGCTAGATTAGCAACTAAATTATATGATTCTTCACTCATATTTTGAGCCTCATCTAGTAAAATAAGTACATGCTGCGTTTTTACAAACTCTTTTATATAGGGCATTATTATTTCTTCAATTGCCGAAGAATAATTGCCTGCATATATAGCTGGAAGTTCTTTTCCTTCTACAAGCTGAGCAAGAGTAGGACCTGCATAAGGTATCCCCTGAAAAATAGCAGCTAATAAAGTAATAGATTTTTCGCCGAGTTCTTGTTCTGCCATTTTCTTAAATTTTTTTCTTTCGTCCGAATGCATAATTTCTGAAACTAATAGATTAGCAACATTGACTCCATTGATAGTGTTAAGCGTAAATACGTGATATTGAAATAAGCGTTTTCCTAATTCTTGCATAAAAGAGGTTAAACCAAACGCTTTGCCAGACAATATGTATGTTATATCATAATTGTTGATTGATGATATAACCTTCGCGAAATCATTTGTTCTATTAATGTATTTCATATTTTCTCTCTCCAGTATATAATAAGCAAAGAAAGGTAGGTGTCATATGAAAAAAGATTATTTTCCTCAATTAATATCAGAAATTTGTCACGAATATGGTATAGAACTCATTACGCTAAATAATAGTCAAATTAGAATCCTTTCTTGGAACGGAGAAGAAAAGATTATTTGGAGTAAAAAATTTGAATTAAATTCTGTGACTTCTGCTCGCATTGCAGACAATAAATCTTCAACATATGAAGTTTTAAAACAGTATAATATTCCATGTATAAACTATAAAAGACATTTTTGTCATTATAAAAATAGTTTTTGCTATTTGGATCCAGATTCGATTCAAAGTATCCAAAATGACTTACAAAAATATCATGAATTAGTATTAAAACCCGAAAATGGATACGAGGGAATCGACGTATATCGTTGTAATTGCATTAAAGATATATCGCGAATAATCGATAGTTTTCATAAACCGTATACGTATATTTGCTCATCCCCGTATTATCATATAAAAGCTGAATATCGTACTATTTGCTTAAATGGAAGGGCTATGTTATCTTACAAAAAAAATCTTCCATACATCATAGGAAATGGAAAAGATACCATCTATCAATTAATAAAACAAAAATATACAGATTCATCGCACTCTTTCTTTCAAGAAATATCCGATAATATACATGAACAAATTCCACATTATGGGGAGAAAGTAATCGTAGGTTGGAGATTTAATCTATCACAAGGGGCTGAAAGTAGCCCTATAGTTAGTTCTACTACTTTAAAAATAATTCAAGATATTTCCTTAAAGGCAGCTAACGCTATTCACATAAATTTTTCGTCGGTAGATGTTATAGAGACCTTCGATGGCGAATTTCTTGTTATGGAAATAAATTCAGGAGTTGTTCTAAATCAATTTATAGAGGACAATTTCCAAAATTATAATATCGCAAAAAAAATATATGGCAATGCAATTTTAGCTATGTTCAAAAAAACAAAGGATAATACTGAATTATCCTTTATTGACTTCAATTATACCCTTTTCTTTCTTACAATTCAATCTGCTATTTTTGATGTTTGTCATTTCCCGAGTTTTCAAACCAGTACCTTATTCGCTACATCGTAAACGTCATATCATGCGCGTACACTAAAAATCAACGCCACCCTTATGAGTGACATGGTTTTCGGCATTTCTCCAGAAACTCTGATGATGACCAGGGCATCAGAATGTCCAGTTTTGCCAGATCTATATTTCCCTTTTTGTCGCACAGCTTCGGCAACTCCGTCAGGATATGTCTGAAATAATAGTACAAACGCAGGTTATTCAGTTTGGCTGTCTCTGAAATGCTATAGACAAGGGTACTTGCTTCGGCTCCTCTTGCTGTGTTATGGAACATCCAGTTCTTTTTATCAACACTGAAAGTACGGAAAGAAGAACTGGGAAGTCATTGATACCATAAACGGAGCAAAGACTGACGTCAGCTGTGATCTATAGCATTGCCGAGACTGCGAAAGCCAACAATTTAAAACCCTACGAGTGCTTTGAACATTTGCTGGCAGTGATTCCGGAACATATGGAAGACACGGATCGCGGTTTTCTGGAGGATCTGCTTCCTCGGTCACCAAAGCTACCGGAAAATATCCGAAAGTAAATTTACTATAAGCCACAAAAGCGGCTTATAGTTGTCAAGGTACTCGCTATGGAGCGGTTCTTTCCAAACTTAGTTGATTATAAAGAGAATTGCTTTACAAAACATAATAAAATGAGATTTTTTTCTAAGAATTTACTTTTATTTCAACTAACCTTGGAAAGAACCTATAGAGCATTTACAATATCTCCAAACGAACATATTACCGCAAAAGACTAGAAGCTGTACAAGCATTGAGTTCAATTTTATGAGGATATACCTCGAAAGATTGTTTAAATATATTGAATAAATTTTCACTTGATAGATTCCAATAATTTTAGTTTACATTTTCATTCAAATAATCTTTTTCATTTATAGATTTGCAAATCAATATTTGAATATGAAGAAAAATATGTTAGGAGATTATTATGGATTCACGAGTACAAGATGTTCAATTATGGTTAGGATCAACCTATCCCCAATATTTCTATTATGATGAAAATGGTAAAAATTCAGGTAGTTTTCCAGTAAAACCTGATGGCGTAACTGGAAATACAACTGTAAAAGCGTTAATTATGGCACTTCAAATTCACAAACAGCTCACACCTATTGATGGTATTTGGGGAAACGCTACATCAAATGCTTACCCTCTTGTTAATAGAAATACGACAGATACAACAGTAGTCAAAATTCTTCAAGGTGCTTTTCTATGTAAAGGATATAATCCAGGTCCTTTTGATGGTGTATTTGGCGACTCTACTGCAAATGCTGTCAAAAAATTTAAAAGTAATTTAGGTATGCCAAGTAATGAAAATCTATCTGCAGAGTATTTCAAATCTCTACTAACAACAGATCCTACCGTATTACTATTTAACGGAAATGCAAAAATACGCTTAGTACAACAATATCTTAATGGTAATTATTATTCATTGTTTAAAAATAAACTCAGTTTTTTGCCAACTGGCGGCGTATTTGAACGAAAAACTAGTAAAGCACTAATTTATGCCATTCAGAAAGAAATTGGCACCACTCCTGACGGAGTACTTGGTCCAGCATCTTTTTCAGCAATGCCGAATATGGAAGTTGGGTGTTCTAACGAACGTTGGGTTAAAATTTTACAGGCTGCTCTGATTTGTAATGGGTATAGCACAGATTTTGATGGAATTTATAGCAACTCACTGTCCACTACCATTGAATCTTTTCAAAAATTTATGTGCCTAAATATCGATCCTTTGGTCACTTTAGGTAAAGTTAACCGCAGAACATGGGGTGCACTACTATGGAGCAAAGGTGACACTGAACGAACACCCAATGCCTGCGATTGCAGAACAAAAATATTAGATTCAGATCTTGCAGTCGCACTCTTTGAGCGTGGTTTTCGCTTCATTGGACGATATTTAACTAATGTTGAACCAAATGGCTATGATAAAAAATTGTCTCGCGAAGAAATTTCAATTCTGTTAAATGCAGGATTAAACATTTTTCCTATATTTCAAGAATCAGCACACAGTCCTGTTCTGCCCACAGATTTTAACATTACGCGAGGAACATTAGACGCAGAGAGAGCAATAACCGCCGCTTTTTCCCTTGGTTTAAAAGAAAACACCATTATCTATTTTGCTTTAGATTGTGACATGATGGAGAATGAAATTACCAAATACGCCATTCCTTATTTTAAAGGCATTAAATCAATTTTTTCTAAGTATTCAAATTTTTATAAGATAGGCGTTTATGGTTCAAGAAATTCTTGCCAAACAGTCTGTGATTCTAACTATGCAGTAAGTAGTTTTGTTTCAGACATGTCTACTGGATACAGTGGCAATCTTGGTTACTTAATACCTAACAATTGGACATTTGAACAGTTCGTGGAGAAAAAAAATTACTCCCTTGCCAATCATACTTTCGATTTGGATTACGATATGGCTTCTGGAAAAGATAGTGGTATAGAGGCTTTGGATTTAGGTTTTGATAAAAACAATTATCATCCTCCTTATATTCCAACAATGGATGAAATTGCCAATTTAAAATCTATCTTAGATCTTATACCTGCAATTCATTGGCTTGAAGAGGTTTATTATTCTAGTCACGGCATTACAACCCCAGATGTACTTCAGGCTCAGAATTGTTTTATGGCCGTATTAGATTTTTTATATCAATACCAATATAATGAGTATAAATGGGAATTTATTAGTCCAACAGATAATGCATTTATCAATCTGATCAATACTACATACTCAGAAAATTCATATTATAAAGAACTGTTTCCATATATATATGCAACAGAAAACGGGGAGGGAAATGACAAAATAACTACCCGGGCAAAACTTATTACTGACGGAAATACAGGGATTTTTGAACTCCCACATTTAGCAGTAGTCATTAAATGCTATATACAATCACTTGTCCCAGGATCTTGGTCTGCATGGGCTGGTGACTTTGCTACTGCTGTTAAGGAAGTCTATGCTAATTGTGGAAATAATACTGAAGCATACATATCCTTAGCTTCTGAAAGATTAGGTGCAATGGAGGCAGATGTTGTAACTGTAACAGATGCTCGACAATTTAATTATTGTGATCTTATTGCTGACATTGATGGCTATAAAATACAAAAATTAATCGAGAGCAGTCTTAGCATTTATTCATTATCTGAATGTCTTGCAGAATATTATAGCAATGGTACTATGTATAATAAACGCTATCAATATTTTAAGTCTATTCTTGGTTTTGATGAATGGAATGTAATTTCAATAAAAAAGGAAATATTAAAACATTTCAATCCTGTATTAAAAAAATTCTTTGCACCGCAGGCAGACAATTTCCCTCAATCTGCAGATGCAGCTGCTATTGTTTTAGCACTAAATATTATTTATTGGGCTAAATATACATCCGTTATTTAATTTACATCTTATAGTCTTGTTTTAAAGGGGACTGTCACTTTAGTGCGACAGCCCCTGTATATGTTTAGAAGATCACTCTACTACTCATTAAATTTCTGCTACATTTTTTATACTTCAAGTTTAAGTTTTTTAATTTTTTAAAATTATTCACTAAAAATGATTTTAGCACCAGTTAAATTTTAATAAACCCAGTATAACATCCACCTTATAACACAAAAAATACAACTACTGCAAAGTGTTGGAATATTTCACTGTCCCTCCACAGTAGCTCCTTTAGATTGTCTATTTAAAATCAAATACATACAATGGAACAATAATAAGAAGAAGACTAAATAGTAAAGTCACTATTTTTAATATTTTACTTTTTTTCCAAAAAAAATAATACATTGCAAACTGCAATATCATACTTATTGTAAAATAAAGTATCCACTTTAATTCCCATTGAAGAATAGCTATTATTGATTCGTGATCAAATTCGGTAAAAATTATGCATACAATAAATATCCAAAGAAAAAGTATAAATACAATAAATTCATATCCTACTAATGCAAGTACTTTTTTTCTTATACTTGCATTTCGCATAAAAAAAACAACCCCAATAGATAATATACACAATAAAAATGTTCTATAATAATCCGAAAAAATTATTTCTGTTATCACATTCGTGTCTCCTACGTAAAATTTTAGTAAAATCAGCACACTTTTCCCAATATCTAAGTAAAATAACAAGAATTGCTTTCATATATCTCTCGAATGGCAAACTATTCATACATATAAAACTCATGGGTACAAATAATAGAATAATCACCTTCTGCTCCATGCACTATCTTTTCTTCTGTACCGACCTTCTCACCGCACACCCAATATGAACCATCCACTTTCTGTATCACGGTATTATTTAAATAGTAGGGATATACATCCTCAAACTCAATAATGCTTTCGTATTCTGTATCATACTTAATATCCCCTGTCCAAGCCATTTCAAACTGCTCCTTCTCTGGCTGTGGATAGTTATCTATGGCTAAATTAGTCCAAACCATTGTAACTTCTTTGGCAACCATTGTCGGTTTCCTGACCACCGAAAAGTCTGCTACACCGCAATTTCCGGCATTATTGTATCCCCATGTCCACACTGTTCCATCCTGAAGCAATGCCGCATGATTAAACCAGCCCCCCGTAACCAAAATGGCATGTTCCAAAATTTTTTCGGGTTCAGCTATATAATACACATCGTTTGACATATAATTCATTGCATAAACTGTTCCCCATGTCCACACTGTTCCATCATTCTTCAGACAGACAATATCATCTCTTCCACAATTTGCATAAGCCACATCTTCCATCAGCAAAATCGGCGTTGTTTCCGCATAGTTTTCCCCATTTGTATACCTCGTCCAATCAAATTCCTCATATTGTCCTAATGCTCCGCTTCCAGCGTTTCCAACACCATAGAGTTTATGATCATTTGTAAGAAAAATAACAAATCCTTTTTGTGAATAATCAACATGGATAACACTCTCTGCAATTTTTAAACCTTCACTATGAAATTCATAGTCTTGTATCCCTTGACCCAACTGTCCATATTCATTCCCTCCACTTCCCCATAATACATAATTATCATCAATGTAATAGAAATTTCCCGGATCTCCTACGTGAGTGATATAGTGTTCTGTAAGATTTATAGTAATCTCTAATGGTTCTGACATATCAGACATATCAGACTTTTCAGTGTTTTGGCTGCTTTCTGTAACAGTTATTTCCGGATTTGATTCTTCTTTATTTGAAATGGATTTCTTATAATGTAATGCTGTAAATACAACTAAAAATCCAATAATGACAATGCAAATTGACAGTATAACCTTTGTTTTTTTCTCTAAATTCTTAACTTTACTTTTCATAAGCTCTCCTTTTTCTTCATGATCTTGGTAAACTTTGTATCATCTATTAAACAAAACTTATTGATATGACTTAAAACATACCTCTATACATTAAAAACTTCTTACAATTTATCCCTATTTGTTTTAAAAAAATTATTTTTTAGTTTACAAAACAAACGATATTATCTTTCTTTTATATAGATTTGCAAATCAAACAAAAAAATAAAAATATAGGAGGAAAAAATATGGCATCATATGGATGGATGATCAATCTCTCTGGAAAATCAATTCCGGTATATTCTGTAGCTGGGGGTGGCCCCTCAACAACTAAAATTGGCAACCTGACTAAAAATGAATGCTTTGTAGAAGGAACATTTTCTGCAAATCCATGGGAAGGCGATGGTGCACCAGTCTTCTTTCTTAACAGCAGTCATCAAATGACGTTCGGGTTACTCGCTGATTATGAAAATAATCTTGTGGATTTTACAGCTTATGCCTCAAATGGTACTTCATGGGTTTCCGTTAATACACTTAAAAGAAAGGTTCAGTATGCCACTGTAGCTTATTATGCCGATGGCAGCAAATGTTGCGACTTGCCTGCTGGTTCAAAAGTGTGGTTAACTTCAAATGGTACTGCCGGTGCAACACACTCTAATTACATTGCTGTAACAAGTGTAGAAACTGCCTCGGGTAAAAAATACAACTTTTCCGGAAATGGTTTCATTGACTTAACCTACGGTAACCGCTGGGTTAATGTCGGAAGCATTTTATTAAGAAAAGCTTAAAACAAGCACAAGGCTGCCACTTTGTCAATGATAAAACATGGTGGCAGTCTTCAATGCTAAATACAATTTTGTTATAATTAAAATTCGACAAGTCATTTAATAGAAATACTAAATGGCTTGTCATTGAAGCATACCATAAAATAAATTATTTATAGGCTATTTATTCCAATTTACCAAACGATAAGGCGCTCCTGGCGGTGGTGTTGTTGCCTGAATATAATTTACAGCAACGTATCCGATTTGACCTGTCGAAACTCTTTCGCATCTCAACCATGTATAACCATCTGCATCTTCCGTAGGTCCTGCTGCTCTTTCATAATACAGATATTCTCCTTTAGCCAATGTAGCAATAATTCCTCCTGACAAACTCGGCTCAGATCTAAAGCGGACGCCTGTACCTGTTACCATATAATATCCAGGCGTAAAATCACCATATAAACTTACTTTTTCACTCAAATTTATCTGCTTAACATTTTTGCTTTCTGACATCTCTGCTGCATTAACTGTTAATGATGATGTGAAAAGAACTAAACAACTACCTAATGCCAATATCTTCTTTATATTCATATAAACTTCCTCCTTTAACGGATTTCTATGGCTACTTCTTACTTAATTATATCTTTAACAAATAATATTTTTTGTATATGTAAAATTTACGTATTAATATGTCAAAAAAACAAGTTTTCACTTATATTGATAACCACCTTTATTATCTATAATCAAAGAACTATTATTATTAACAATAATCCTTTGATTCTACTCCTCATCATATGATTATACACTTTTTTTCTATTTTGTCACCATTTAGAAACATTTTTCTTCTATATATTAAAACTTATAAAAACTTATAATACCAATAACGTGATTTGTCGCTAACATCGACCTATTTAGCACAGTTGTGCGATTTGATTGATAATATCTCATAACCTCGTCATTGAGTGTGTCCACACTTGCATTTCCCTCTTTACGGAAAGACGTAAGCATCTGCACCATATCCGTTCCGTCTTCTGCTACTGCTTCCTGATACAGCTTCTACTCACAATTTCTGCAATTTCCGCTGTAGAATCTGTTGTATAAAATTCAAATCCTGGTCCGTAATCCAACATTGCATTATTTTCCTGCATCCCATGGGCGTTAACTGCAATCCAGCTGTTCTTGACCTGACGAAATATCATATCAAGCGCAGTTATTGGAATAGCACCGTAAAGCACCTGTTCACGGATGCAATCACTACTCTTTTATCTTAAGCTAAATATACATTCGTTATCAAAACTGCAAAAAAATAAAGACATTAGGCTTTATATGTTGTATACTGTTTAATTAAAAGAAAACAATAATTATAGTAGAAAGAAAAACTCAAGACAGCCAACGTTTTTGTTTTGTGGCTTGAGCGAATTCGAAAGGAATGGATATAACTATGAAAAGAAAATTCGTGCTTTACATTTTACTTTTTTGTTGCATAAACATTTCTGCATGTAGCAACCCAATAGATACTTATAATGATATTTCCTTAAAAGATAATACTGCAACTGAAAATGAATCTTCAAATCTAAGCGATGATTTGGAAACCCAGACTGCCTATTATTCAAAATACAATGGTAATTGGTCCACAAATGGACAAAGTAGCGAAGGTATTTTAAAGAATGGTGGTACTGAATTCCATGTTGAAATAATAAATGACGATGAGCTACATGGGTATCTCTACTCTCAGCAAGGAACTAGCGAACGTTTCGCAGAAGTAGATGACATAACTGGCAAAATTATAAACGGAGAATGTGCCTATTCCTTTTCAGATGACGGGTGGGGTAACAGTGGAACCCTTTCTATTCGATTTCAAGAGGACGAAATTAATATTGAAGTCAAAGATTTTATATTGAATGACCACAATACAAATGGTTTTGGAATTAGCGGTTCCTATAAGCTTATCCCAATGAATGATTCTATGGTAACATCTGAAACAGAATCCATTTCAGGCGAAATTGATTGGCAGGAAGCAGCTTTGCAAAAATACAGTGTCGATTGGCAAGAAAGTCAAATTATCAAAGAACTTGAAAAAAGAAAGCCTTATACGGATAGCTGCTCTTTCTATCCTAAGTTTCTTCAATATATGGAAAATGTGCGGGAAGTTCGAGACATTTCTATGAACCTTTATCCCCTCTTCGATACAAACACAAAATATTACCAGGCATCAGACTTTGACGATGTGCCACCACTAATTATCTATCTTGCAAAAAATGAAATATATGCCCGTCACGGATATATATTCAAAGATGCGGATTTAAACTCCTATTTTTTGAGCCAACTTTGGTATTTGCCGGAATTCGATTCAGAGAACTTTGATACTGCTGTATTCAATGAATATGAAACGGCTAACCTTCAATTATTAGCACAACTTGATACCTATAAATAGAAAAAACTGCAAACCAGCTAAATACGTAGTTGGTTTGCAGTTTTCCAGCTTTAACACACATTACGGTGTATTAATACCAAAGCCTGTAAGACCAGAATCATTGATTGGTCGGGTTAGCTGTTTAACTGTATCATCCGATGTATTCCCTTCTATTGTAGTATATTCATTTGTCTGTGCATTATAGCCAGTTACAATTCCTACATGAGATGATCCATTGGATTTCTTGATAAAAATGTCTCCTCTTTTCGGCTTATAAACCGTTTTATCTCCAAAACGGTTTTTTCCCTGATAAAAAGATAAATACTCCGCAACGGCAACACTTTTGGGAACTAGACCAAGCTGATTAGAAACATTTAACAGTCCTGCCTTATTTGCACACCACGATACAAAGCATGCACACCACGCATTTCCCTGTGCACTTGGAAACCATTTATTATATTTATTGAAATTTTCTTTTCCACGGTCAGATTCCGGCAATCCTTCAAAGCGATCTGTCTGTTCTTCTGCAAGCGCAAATAGTACCATGTTTTCTACATATGCCGACAAAGAAGATTCTGCTTCACTGTTAAATCCCAATGCTTTTTCATATACAGTATTTCTTCGGGTCTTGTATACTCCCAATCCTTTCTGTGTACCATTATCCACATATACATCCTGTAATGCGTAATTATGTAAAGTATCCAATTTTACCGAACTCCACTGATTCCCCAGCCTATTACCGATTCTGGAAATTCCTTTTGGCGATTGATTATAGCAGTCGCTAAAATATATCAAAACCCTTTCGTCAGAAATACCTAATTCTTTCCCACGCTCAATATATCCGTTAACATCCGCACGTTTTAAATCATCCTGTGCCTGATGTGATTCTTCAGTATCTAAGAGCTGTTTCAACTTAGTTAATTCCTCCTCAGAAATAGATGCGGGTGTTAAGGAATCAAAAGGAGCGGCATTTCCAGCGATAATATAATTTCCAATAACCGTTCCTGACATAATGGCATCAAAACTTTTTACATTACGATTCCGAATATCAAGTAAAAGATTATACGCCCGCGATGCTCGCCATTGAAGCAGGCCTACAGAAAGAACGTCTGTTGGATTTATAGAATCATATTTCCCTTCCTGTGCACTAATAACCCCGATTGTATACTCAAGCAAATTTCCGATAACCGGAATATCTGGGTAAATAGGTATATCTGCGGAACCGTCATTTGCTTTCGCTTTATCCGAATAAATACATTCTAAAGTTTTAGGACCTGCAATACCGTCAGGGGTTAAACCATTAATAGTCTGAAACTTTATTACCGCCAGCTTTGTGTTTCTTCCATAATTACCATCCGCCCCCGACGTTCCACAATTATAGTTTAATTCTATAAGCCGTTTTTGTAGCGTAGCAACAGCGGTCCCGGTGCTACCTTCTCTCAAAAGATTGCTATTGGTTCCAGAACCTTTCACAGGATTGGTAGAATTGATCTTTTCCCATGTCTTAGTCCCTACTTTTCCATCAGCAGAAAGCCCATTATTTTTTTGAAAATTTATAACGGCTTTTTGTGTAGCTGTACCAAATTTTCCATCAGCTCCAGAAACCCCACAATCATACTCTAATTCCAGCAGTCGTTTCTGAAGTCGCTTAACAGCTTCTCCTGAACTTCCTAATACCAAAAGCGGTGTATTAGTTGGCTGATTCGGAGACGCAGTTTCTAACTTTTCCCATGTTTTAGGTCCTACCTTCCCATCTACACTTAAGTTATTATTTTGCTGAAACATTCTTACTGCCCTATAAGTATCATCTCCAAATATACCGTCAGCTCCAGTATCTCCACATGAATATCCAAGGTTAATAAGTTTTGTTTGTAACTCAATAACATATGTGCCTGAACTTCCAAGCTGAAGAATAGGCTTGGTAGAACCATCAGCATAAAGTTTATCAAGGGTACTTTTTCCAGCCATTCCATCGTCTATAAGTCCGTTGGCAGACTGAAACTTTAAAAGTGCATTATAGGTTCCATCACCTGCAACACCATCAATAGTCCCCGTATAATAACCTTTATTTTTTAATGCTGTTTGAATCGGAGTAATATCAATCTTTAATTTCCCCCATGTGCCATCTCCCACTTTACCATCTACTGTCAAGTTTTTAGAAGTTTGATACCTTTTTACTGCTGCCGTTGTATTTGCATCAAATACACCATCTAATCTTTTAGGATTAAAACAAAGAATACGTAATCCCTGCTGTAAATATTTTACTTGTGTTCCTATGCTTCCTTCTACTAGTAACATAATTTTTACCTCTTTTCTTTTATTGAATTTGCAAATTCAATAGTTAAAAAAGCTTTTATTGCTCAAAATGTAAACTTAAAATTAATAAAAATTGTTACTATATTTACAACTTGTATTCATGATTCGGCATTCATAACATTAAATATAAATGAGTAAATTTGAATTTTTACCAAAGTTATCGAAACTACCTAAAAATAAAGACATTAAGCTTTGTGTGTGACATATACTGTTCTTAGCAAAAGAAAACAATCCCCCACAATGAATGATGTCTTATAGAAACAGTATATACCATTCAACGTCTTTACAACTGCTTTAAATAGCCAAATTCATATTCATACTAAAAAGACAGTCAAATCTTCTCTTGAAATGATCGCCTTTTTCTATAAATCTACAACAAAACTATACGCTAAAGCTCTTTATCCTCTATATTATTCTTTAAATCAGATAATACCTTTTTCAAAAAATCTGGAAGTTCCGCTCCCATCCTTCCGACATTTTCCAATATTGATATTAGTTCATTAATAATAAACCATATCGTAACAAGCAATCCAAAAACTGTATGGGAGCCAAATTCTAACCCGATTTCTTCAGCATATTTAAAAATCAGATAGTCAATGCTTACGGCAACTAAAATCGTCAGCATATATCCTACCTTTTTATAAATTCCCAGTATGCTCCTCCTACTGCTCCATCCATACTTTTTATTTCCCGGATTTTCATAAGCCTCTTTCTTAGCTGCCAGCATTCCTGATATGTAGTCAATTACCATCAGTCCCATTAATAATCCCAAAGCTGGCAGCAACAGTCCAAATTTATTGCTAATCCATGCACCCATGATTGATAACACACTTTTTTCCAATAATTTTTTCGTTTCCATTTCTTCTCCTCTTAATAAAATTTTTAAATTTTAAAATATTTTTCTTTCAAATCCAAATATAATTGTTTTTTCAAACGATGCACATACTGTCTTGTGACATCATATGTCTTAGCAATTTCATGATCTGACAAATTTTCAAACAATATTGCTTTGTATATATCATGACGCAATCCCGTATATTCTTCCAAGTATTTATTCAAATCGTTTTTTACAACCAGATTACCGTATTCTTCTTCCTCAAAAGTAGCAGTATCCAACATTGTCATCTCAGAAGCAAAATAATTGTCATGGTCTTTTCTGCTATTCCGATACAATTCATGAAATTTATTCCGCAAAGCATTTACTATATATGTAATGCACTGACCTTCATTTTCTGCATACTTTAACTTTGTAACGGCTTCCCATAAAGCAAGTACCAATTCTGACCGTACATCTTCTTTCTCATCTTTATATAGAATCCTCATGTATTTACAAATCAAAGGATCCATTTTATTTACCAGTTCTGAAAATCTCTCTTTATCTTTTTGTATGTTTTCAATTAAATTCAAAAAATCTCCCATATATTTTCCCCCATATGAGGTAAAAAGGAAGATTTCTTCAAAATGTAAACAAACTATCAGTAAATTTTACTGTATTATTTTGTCATAAAAATTCTTTATTTTTTAGAAAATGTCAGAATTACTCTGCCATCTGCTAAAATAACTTAATTTTGTCACCTTTGTGGAATAAACTGGCACTGTATTGCGATTTACAGGTAAAAATGCCCATGCTATAATGGTCATGCTCAAAAATGCACCCAAAACCATATATCCATTTCAGGCACCTGCTCATGCAGGTGTTTTTTCGTATAAGGGTCTTATGTCAGACATTTGCTCTTATACCGCCCCTAAGCCGGTAGTCCCAAAAGATTGCCGGCTTTTTTCAACTATTCAAATCAACAGGAGGTAATACATTGAAAAACAAAGAACAATCAAAAAATGCTGTAGAAATTCCTTCCGCCGGAAGAAAATTTCGCATCCGCTATTCCCATATCGTTATGGGGCTGTCTGCATTTGCCTACTTTTTCGCACTCGGAACCAATCAGGTGCTGGCCGCTGATATGTGGTCAAAGGCTGAGGACATTATGAAGGATGTGTACGGCAAGATACTGGGTATCTCAACTATCGCCGCCATTGTCACCGCATCGGTGGCACTTTTGCTGATGAATTTCAGTAAATCTGGTAAAACCGTAGATGAGTCCCGTGCATGGCTCAAACGTATTGTAATCTCATGGGTCATCTTAAACGGTCTTGGTTTTATTCTTGCTTACGTCACCCCCTTCTTTGCAGACGGTAAGTGGACCGGCTGACGGAAAGGAGGAATGATTCATGGGTATATTGGATGGAATTGTGGAATGGATTGCCGAACAGATTATGAATGGTCTTGATCTGATTACAACTTCGGTACTGGGTGCTCTGGGCTGTAACATGGATACATTCCTGCACTATTTTCCGGCTGCCGAAACCATGTATGGTATCTTCGTTGCAACGGGTATCGGGCTTGTCCTGCTCAACTGGGTATGGCAGCTTTTTAAGAACTTCGGTCTCATTGCGGGTGTGGAGGCAGAGGACCCCTTCAAGCTGAGTATTCGTTCTGTGCTTTTCATTTGCCTGATTTATTACTGTGATGAGCTTACGAATCTGATACTTGGTATTGGCGGTACTCCTTATTCCTGGATACTGACCTCAGACCTTCCGCCCTTGAACTTTGCAAGCTTCAATTCGGTTTTAATTACAATCCTTGGAGTCTGTGCAAACGGATCGGTTGCCCTGATTGCCCTGATTCTTGTGCTGATACTGGCTTGGAATTATATCAAACTGCTTTTTGAAGCTGCTGAACGCTATATCCTGCTTGGTGTTATTGTTTATACCGCCCCCATGGCTTTTGCAACAGGAGCTTCACAGTCAACATCCAACATCTTCAAATCCTGGTGCCGGATGTTCGGCGGTCAGATATTCCTGCTTTTGATGAACGCATGGTGTCTGCGCCTGTTTACCTCTATGGTAGGAAGCTTTTTAGCAAATCCCTTATCACTGTAAGGAGGAACTCTATGAAAAAGAAACTTTTACTGCTGATTCCGGCAGTTACCCTGTTCCTTTCCCAGTCTGTCACCGTTTTTGCGGTCACGGAAGCGGAAGTAGAAGCCGTGGGTAAAGAAACCGCTGCCGGAAATGTGTTTATCTGGTTTTTATGCGCCATTGCTTTCTTAAAAATCAGTCAGAAAATTGACAGCTTTATGTCCAGCCTTGGCATTAACGTTGGACACACCGGCGGCTCCATGATGGCGGAACTTATGATTGCGGCAAGAGGACTTACTTCCGTAAAATCTGTTGCCGGTGGATCTTTCTTCCGTGGCGGCTCTTTTCGTGGCGGCAGCTCCACGGCAAACGCATCCCTTTTTTCAGGTGGTCTGGCAGGTGCTGTTGGCAGGCAGTTTACCCAGAATGCCGTAAGTGCTATGACCGGACAGTCCGGCAATCCCATCGGCAGACGTGCCTTTGAGTCTTCCCTGAAAAAGGGCGGAGATTTTGCAAACAGCGTAACCGCCGCTGTGGCACAGGGAAATATCAACTATACCGGCTCCATGAAAGGACCACAGGCTGCGCAGGCGCTCTCCTCTTATCTGGGACAGCCCCAAAGCCCGGATGCTCCCAGCTTTTCCAACGTGGAAATCGGCGGCGGACGCATCATGGGAACCGAAACCTCTGTTGCCTATCCTAACGGGACCGCTTTTGGTATGTATAACGCCGACCAGTACATGGCTCCGGAAGGCAGTTATGAGACTGTCACTGCCGCTGACAACTCTGTCTGGTACAGACAGTATGCAACGGACACTGTAGACCGTACTCCACGCATGACCGGTGAGGGAAAAATTGTCTATGACGAAACGATTGTCCAAAAGCTCCCTGCAATGCCCAAACGAAAGGACCGTATATAGATGGCTGATGAACAACAAAATAAATCCGGCGGTTTCCTGTCACACGCAGCATCTGCTGCAAATTTTGCAAAAGGTGCCCTAAAAACCGGAAAAACAGTAGCGGGTGCCGCAAAAGGTGCTGCCGCCGGTCCCTACGGAATGGTAGCAGCCGGGCTTTGGGAAAACCGCAAGTTAGTCGGGAAAATCCTTGCTGCGCTGGCGGCACTTTTGATGCTGCCTGTTATGTTTATCCTGATGCTACCCTCTTTAATCTTCGGTACAGTCGGATTGGATACTGCATCAGGAGAGGTTCTGAACGACACCTCCCTCATCTTGGAAAACATTGCAGAGACGGAAACCAGTATCGAAGCTATCCTGCGTGAAAAGCATGATGCTCTACTCACCATCATTCAGAGAGAAGCCAATGCACTGGGAGCAGACTGCGAATACAGTATCACGGATGAATTTGCCGACCAGATTGTATATGAAAGCACACTGATTATCTCTCAGTTCTGTGCTTCTCAGGAGGATTATACCGAAATCAACCTGACAAAACTGGAAAAAATTCTGCGTGACCACACAGACAGTATTTTTTCCTACTCTGAAAACATTACCAGCCGGGAAGAAACAGACGAAGATACCGGAGAAACCCACACCATCTACCATTATGAATATGTGGTGGAATATGCCGGGGATGCTTATTTTGCTGACAACGTGTTTTTCCTGACACCCGACCAGAGTATCACGGCAGATGAATACGCTGCCAATCTTCATACCTTCCTTTTTGATTCCGTCTATCAGGTGGAAATCAATCCAAATCTGCCTCCGGGAGAAACCGGAAATGCGGCAGTTGACCTTGCCCTGACTAAATTAGGAACACCTTACAGCCAGGAACACCGGGATGAGGAGGGTTATTTTGACTGCAGCTCCTTTACTTACTGGGTATACAGTCAGTTAGGAATCTCCCTGCAGTACGATGGTGCAAACACTGCGGCTGCCCAGGGACGCTACATTGTAGAGAATAATCTTGCGGTTTCCTATGACAGCCTTGCTCCCGGGGATCTGGTATTCTACTCTTTTGAAGTCAATAAACGCTTTATGAATATCAGTCACGTTGGTATCTATGCCGGAGACGGCTATATCATAGATGCTTCCTTCTCCAAAAAGAAGGTAGTATACAGACCTATCTACAGTACAAACCGTATCGTTTTATGCGGACGGCCATATACGGAATAACCATTTGAAGGGCGGGCATCTTTGTCCGTCCTATTAGTTTGCTTATAGGAGGTGTATCGTGAAATGTCCATAAAACACGAAGAAAATGATGTATATATTATTCCGCCAAATTTCATCGAAACCGGAACCATCTTTGGCGGCACTATTAAGCTCAGGAATGCTGCGGAAGCGGTCATTCTTTCACTGCTTATCGGGGTTCCTGTCTTTCATCTTCCGGTAACATTAACCACAAAGATTATCATAGCCTGCCTTACGGTTCTGCCCGCAGCACTCTTTGCCGTCATCGGAATTGGCGGCGAAAGCCTTTCATCCTTTGTCATCAATTTCTTCATTTACCTGAAAAATCGCCGTATTGTAGGTATCCACGAAACGGAGGATGAGCCTACAGAAAACAGCCATTCCTCAAAAGGGAAAAAATCTGTTAAAAGACCGGAGAAGAAAGTCAGACCAAAGAAAGAAAATTTTGCTGAGGAGTTCGGACAGCATAAAGAACGCAGGGCTTCCAGACAGGCTGCCGCACAGACAGAAAACAAGCACCCCGGAAAGCATCCTGTCCATGAAGAACCGGAGGCTCCGCTAATCAATCCGGCAGCCGCTTACCTGCCCATCCGCAAGATAGAAAATGGCATTGTCTACACCAAAGACCACCGCTATGTGAAAATCGTGGAGGTCATCCCCATTAACTTTCTTCTGCGCAGTGCAAGGGAACAACGCAGTATTATCTATTCCTTTGTAAGCTACTTAAAAATCAGTCCCGTAAAGCTGCAATTCAAGGTATTGACCAAACGTGCGGACATCAACCGGCATCTGGAATCCATAAAGGAAGAAATGAAACAGGAAACAGATGAACGCTGCATTGCCCTGCAAAAAGACTATGAAAACCTGATTCGCCGTATCGGCTCCAAAGAAGCCATTACCCGGCGTTTTTTTATTGTCTTTGAATATGAACCCTTTACCAATACCCGTGGCAATGAGGAAGCGGATGCCATTTCCGCTCTTACCACTGCTGTCCGTACTGCCAAGACCTATCTCCAGCAATGCGGCAATGAACTTCTCCTTCCTGACAATGAAGATGAGATGGCAACGGAAGTATTCTACAATATCCTAAACCGCAGAACCAGTGCATTCACGCCATTAAGTGTACGCATAAATGAAGTAATCGGTCAGTATATTAACGCCGGCAGACGGGATGAAATCGACAATATTCCCGCTACAGAGTTCATGGCTCCGGAAAAAATTGACTATACCCACGGAAGCTATGTAGTCATGGACGCTGTGTATCACTCCTATCTTCTGGTTCCCTCTGACGGCTACCGTTCTCAGGTGTGTGCCGGATGGATCTCCCTTCTTGTCAATGCCGGCGAAGGGATAGATGTAGACATTTTCTTTGACAGACAGCCTAAAGACCGTATCCAGCAAAAACTGGGCCAGCAGCTTAGGATCAACCGCTCCAAAATCAAAGAGACTTCTGACACCAACTCCGATTTCGATGATTTGGACAGTGCCATTCGCTCCGGCTACTTCCTGAAAGAAGGACTGGCCGCAAATGAGGATTTCTATTACATGAACATCCTAATTACCATAACCGCTGACAATCTGGAAGAACTGGAATGGCGCATCAGTGAGATGAAAAAACTCCTGCTTTCTCAGGACATGGAGGCTGTCACCTGTAATTTTAGGCAGGAGCAGGCACTCCTTTCCGCTCTGCCGTTAGTATCTTTGGAAAAGAAGCTGTTTGAACGCTCCAAACGCAATATCCTGACCACAAGCGTTGCCGGCTGCTACCCTTTTACCTCTTTTGAAATGTGTGATGATAACGGCATTCTGCTGGGCGTAAATAAGCATAACAACTCGCTGATTATTGTAGATATTTTTAATTCCCGTGTTTACAAAAATGCAAACATGGCGATCCTCGGCACGTCTGGAGCCGGCAAAACCTTTACCATGCAGCTCATGGCACTGCGGATGAGAAGAAAGAACATTCAGGTCTTTATCATAGCCCCGCTAAAGGGACATGAGTTCCACCGAGCCTGCAGCAATATCGGCGGGGAATTTATCCAGATTTCCCCGGCTTCCAGAAACTGTATCAATGTTATGGAAATCCGGAAAGTGGATTCCTCCGCAAATGATATTTTAGACGGTCCTCAGACGGAAAAATCAGAGCTTGCGGCAAAAATACAGCGGCTGCACATTTTCTTCTCCCTGCTCATACCCGACATGACCCATGAGGAACGGCAGCTGTTGGATGAAGCTCTCATTCAGACCTATAAGCAAAAAGGGATTACCCACAACAACGAAAGCCTGTATGATCCCGAACATCTGGAACATTACCGTGAAATGCCTGTGTTGGAAGATGTGTTCAATATTCTGAAAGCCAATCCTGACACCAGAAGGCTTGCCAACATTATGAACCGTCTGGTACATGGTTCTGCCTCCACCTTCAACCAGCAGACCAACGTCAATCTGGATAACAAATATACTGTGCTTGATATTTCCGAACTTACCGGCGATCTTCTGACCGTAGGTATGTTTGTTGCTCTCGACTATGTTTGGGATAAAGCAAAGGAAGACCGCACCATGGAAAAAGCCATCTTTATTGATGAGACATGGCAGCTTATCGGAGCTGCATCCAACCGCCTTGCGGCAGAATTTGTCCTTGAAATTTTCAAAATCATCCGTGGCTATGGTGGCTCTGCCATCTGTGCAACGCAGGACTTAAATGACTTCTTTGCATTGGAAGATGGCAAATATGGAAAAGGAATCATCAATAACTCCAAAACAAAGATTGTCTTAAATCTGGAAGATGAGGAGGCAATGCGTGTCCAGTCCATTCTGCATCTGTCCGAAGCAGAAACCATGGCAGTTACCCACTTTGAACGTGGCAACGGTCTGATTTCCACCAACAATAACAATGTCACAGTGGAGTTCAAATCCTCCGAATTGGAAAAAGAACTGATTACAACAGACCGCATGGAATTAAAGAAGCTGCTGGAGAAGGAAAAACAGCGCAAGGATCTGGCTCAGGCAATCTAATACATACGCAATACATAAAGATTACGCAGAGCGATTATCTATGCAAATGCTTCCTGCAATCTTTATGTATTGTTTAAGTACGGAATAAGTACAAATCAGTTTCTACCTATAATAAGGAGTTAAGTGCGAAAATAAATTTTCACACGACAATTTGAGTCTGCGCACAGCTTGACTCAAAATTGCTTTATGCGCAAAGAACAGCGCAGAAATGAGGATTACCATGAACATGAAAAGTAAGGAACACGAAAACCATCTGGCAGAAATAGCACATCTGCTCTCTATGTACCAGACGCTTTCCCTTGCGCAGCTTGCAAAGTTGTATCCGGAATTGCCAAAAACAACGCTTTTTTCCCTGATACGGCGTTTGGAAAGAGCCGGACGGCTTACCTATTCCCCTGAAACGGATATGGTATTGCACACCAAAGACAGTATTCCAAATGAAGCACTTTCCACTGCTTTCTGGGTACTGTTAGATTTCAGATCGGAGATTACCTATCATACGGTCAGCGAGTTTCCGGTTTCACTGACCTTCTATACACAGACAGATTCCTATGATGTCATTTATGTACCGGAAGAAAAGGAATTACTTATCAATCATGCCCTGTCCGCATATCCGGAGGACGCTCCCCGCCGTCTGGTAATTGTGAGCCACTCCGGGCAGATACCACGGATCAACTTTCCGGGAATTGCCGCTTTCTGCACAGTGACAGATACCGGACAGGTACAATATTACAAAAAGCAAGGAGTAACAGACAGTTAATGAACCGATATACTTTATCCTCCCGTCTGACACGGATACAGGAAGAAATACCGAAGCTTTCCAACACCATTGATGCCATGAGAATCACAGATACGGAAGTTTACGGGAAAAATTATGAAGAACTCAGTATGGATGCGGCGCTCAGAGCAGAACGGATTGCCTGTTCTTTGCGCAACCTGATTTTTGCTGCCAACCTATTGGAAAAACCGCTCTTAATGGAAAAAACCGCCGAAGTGCATGGCATTACCATCCGCCATAAGGCTGACCGTGTAGAGATTACGCTGCCGGGATTATTACCCAAACGAACCAAACGTGTCAATACAACTTTTTTGACTGACCCTTTATATGCAAGCCTGCAGGCATACACCAGCTCACACGATCTGCCTCACTTTAAGGAATGTGTGGTGTGCTTTACCCATGTTTTTGACCGTTCCCTTTCTTCCAGAAGGGTCAGGGATTATGACAATTTAGAGTGTAAGCAGATTCTGGATACTGCTGCATGCTTTTTAATGACAGATGACAGCGGACTACTCTGTGATGCCTACCACACTACCATATTCGGAGATACAGACTGTACGATTCTTACCATTATGGATACGGACAGCTTTCCGGAATGGCTGAAAGAAGCTAAAGCAAAGGAAAATAACATATCGGATTTTTAAACTTTTTTCCAAAATATTTTCCGACTATGGTAAATTTCCCGTTTCATCCATAAAAACAGCGGTTTTGGGACCCCATGCCCGCTGGATTTTTTACCGGAGTTTCAGGCGGGTATGGTAAAAAATATGTTTTCCGCTACCTGCTGCTCCTACCACGTCAGAAGGGAGGTATTCATCTTTGGATACTACAACCAGTGCTTACCGACTGCTTACCCTGATTGCCTTATCAGGTGAATGCAGCGTAGATGTCCTATCCTATATGGGCATAAGTACAAGCTATGGGGAAAAACTCATCACCCGGTTAAAGGAAGAAAACTTAATCAAAACCCATTACCGGGACCGGCTTAGGGGATACAGACTTACCAACAAAGCAAAACAGCTTCTGCTACAGGAAAATCCTGACCGGTTCTCTTTCTATTTAAGCGGAAACAGCGATACCAACCGTCCACGAAGCGATTATCCACGAAGGCTGCGCCTTCAGCAGACATCCATTGTCTACGCTATGCTACTTCATTCCGGCATTCCCCTTTTTCGGGATGAAAAACCGTTTCTGTTCCGGAATGGCACGCAAGGCCTGCAGGACTTTTCCCCGCCGGTCTTTTATCACTCCAGGGAAATCAAAGAGATTGGCACGGAAGCGGTTAAGATTAACAACTCAAGGACTATCGGCATACTGTTTGCACCCCACTGCATCTATGCCCTGTTCTATACGGGCGATGCTCTTTTAAAGTGGGAATATCGGACGGAACTGAAAGTCAAGACCATGATAAACTACCATATCAGCCGTGGGGTCTTAAACAGGGAACATATCTCCCCTGCATACCACCCGGATACTCCCATCAAAGCCCTGCTTATCGGTACAGATATGGATACCTCGCTGAAATTATTAAACAGCACCGGCGGGTTTCAGAAAAGTTACTTCTATCTGGATGCCAGCTTTGACTATTTCCATTTTATTCCGGCTTCTCCTGCCGGTGAAACCACGCTCCGCCTGCTCTGCTCCCCGCAGCTTACAGATGCACTGCGGACACTGTTACTATCTGACCTGCAGCCGCCCTGTCCTGATTACGGACTGGAGCATGATGCCACTTCAGATGGACTACCGGTTCTCCTCGCCTTTGACTATGATATGCTGCGCCTGTCCAGGTTCCGCACTGCCCTATCCTTTCACGGACTCTGCGGACACCTCATCTGCTTCGATTTTCAAAAGCAGGTACTGCAGCAATATTTTGGAGATACCGTAACCATAGAAACCATAGACCTAAACAAATTTGAAGGGAGGTTTTTCAACTGAAACTCTTAGCGGACAAAAAGAATCTGCTCTGTCTGTGCCTGGTTCTGCCGATACTGCTTCTGAGCCTTGCGTATGCAGGCGGATATGTATCCCAGTTTATCATCAATTATCAGGTATGGACTTCCTCCGGAGGTACCCCCGGCAACGGAACTTCCCCGGAATTTCCATCTGCCTCTTTGGGCTCCTGTATCAAAGCACTCACCGTATTTCCATACAGCCTGTATGGAATTTTTTTATGTCTGGCTGTTTTCGGACTGTTAATCTTTATGGTAATGCGCATGGGCTTTGGCACAAAAGGTACTTATGACAGGGAGCGCAACCTTACCTATTCGGATAAAGGGACCTATGGAACTTCCGGTTTTATGACAGAGCCTGAGATGCAGGAAGTGCTGGAACTGGTATCGGATATTGAGAAAAATCGTGGTGTCATACTGGGAAAACTATATGGCAAAGCGGTCTGCCTGCCGGAACGGACACGCATGAACCGTAATGTGGCAGTCTTTGGTGCCAGCGGCAGCATGAAAAGCCGTGCTTATGCAAGAAATGTGGTATTCCAGTGTGTGAAACGTGGGGAAAGCCTCATCATTACGGATTCAAAATCAGAACTGTATTCCGATTTGTGCCTTTACCTGCAGGAAAATGGCTATACCGTGCGGGTATTCAATCTCATCAATCCGGAAAACTCAGACAGCTGGAACTGTCTTGCAGAAATTGACGGACAGGAAATCATGGCTCAGCTGTTCTGCGATGTCATCATCCGGAACACCGGCTCCGCCAAAGGAGACCATTTCTGGGACAATTCAGAGATGAATCTGCTAAGAGCACTGGTTCTATATGTAGACCAGGGATTCCCACCGGAAGGTAAAAACATCGGACAGGTCTACAAGCTTCTGACCATGAATTCCGAAAAGGAACTGAACAGTCTGTTTGATATGCTCCCGGTTACCCACCCTGCCAAAGCTCCCTACAATATTTTCAAGCAGGCATCCGACACCGTGCGCAGCGGTGTCATTATCGGACTGGGTACCCGCCTTCAGGTGTTCCAAAACAAGCTGATCCGCCAGATAACCAGCTACAACGAAATCAATCTGACACAGCCGGGACAGGAAAAGTGTGCCTATTTCTGTATTACCTCAGACCAGGATTCCACCTTTGACTTCCTATCCTCCCTGTTTATGTCCTTTGTCTTTATCAAGCTGGTTCGATATGCGGACAAATACGGCGAAGGCGGAGTTCTTCCTGTTCCGGTACATATTCTGGCAGACGAGCTGGCAAACGGCGGCTGCACGATTGCAGACCTCACTAAGAAAATCAGTACCATCCGTTCTAGGCATCTGTCCATCAGCTGTATCTTCCAGAACCTGCCACAGATGCAGAACCGCTATCCCTTAAACCAGTGGCAGGAAATTATCGGCAACTGCGATACGCAGCTGTTCTTAGGATGTACGGATGAGATGACTGCTGAATTTATCTCAAACCGCACCGGAGAAGTGAGTGTGGCTGTTTCCAGTCAGGCAAAGCAGTTAAAAACCTGGCGGGTATCCGATTACACACCGGAATACCGGGAAACCCATTCCATCGGAAAGCGTAAGCTGATGACTCCGGATGAAGTCCTTCGTCTGCCTTTGGATCAGGCCCTCATCATCCTGCGAGGTCAGAAGGTACTGAAGGTTGGCAAATACGATTATACCCTTCACCCGGAAAGCCAGAAGCTCAAATCCACCCGTGCAAGCGACCATGTTCCAGCATGGCGGCAGATTCCTGAGACGGAAGAAGCGGACTTTACCAGTCTGATTAAGCCAAAACCCAAAAAAGCAAAGGCTCCCAAAAAGGGCAAAGCCCCTTCTGTACCGGAAAATCCGTTTGCAGATGTTCCGGATGACCTGCCATCCCTTTTTCCACCGGACGAGGAATGTACCATAGTAGCAACCGACAAAAAATCTATCATGTCATAAATCAAACGAAAAGGAGAATAACACTATGCCTAGAAAAACAACAAAAACGGAAGAAAACGTAACGATTGATGCAGCTGTAACCATGCAAACGGAAAGCACCTCACAAAGCTCCCTTCCTGAAGCAGGTGAAACCTCCACCACTCCTGCAAAGAAGGCTGCTCCTTCCTCCATCCTGACCTTAACAGCTGATGCAGATGTTGAGACACTGGAAAATAAGGAAGATACCATCTGGCATGAACTTCAGAATGCCCACCGCACCCGCAAGGTCTTAACCGGAAGCTTAGGCGGTATTGAAAAAATGGAAGGCGGAGGAACCATTGCTGTGATCTATTACAAGGAAATGCGTGTGGTAATCCCGCTTGCAGAAATGATGATCAACCTCGTAGAGGATGAAACCCATAACTACGGGGAACTGGTTCAGAGACAGAATAAGATTCTCGGAAATATGCTCGGATGTGAAGTTGACTTTATCATCAAGGGACTTGACAATGCTAGCCGCAGCGTAGTAGCCAGCAGAAAGGATGCCATGCACAAGAAGCGTCAAATCTTCTACCTTCCTGATGCCAACGGCAACTCCCGTGTCTGCGAAGACCGAATCGTGCAGGCGAGAGTAATCGCCGTTGCGGAAAAGGTCGTGCGTGTGGAAATCTTCGGAGCGGAATGCTCCATCCTCGCCCGTGACCTGTCATGGGACTGGCTTGGGGACGCCACAGAAAGCTTTCATGTGGGAGAACAGATTTTGGTCCGTATCCTCAGCGTGAAGATCAAATCCCTTGAGGACATTTCCGTGAAGGCAGATGTCAAAAGCGTGAACGGCAACACCAGTAAGGCAAACCTTGGCAAGTGCAAGATTCAGGGCAAGTATGCAGGCGTTGTCACCGACATCCACAAAGGCACCGTCTTTGTTCGCCTTCACATCGGCGTCAATGCTGTGGCTCACAGTTGCTATGATAACCGGATGCCCGGAAAGAAGGATGAAGTCAGTTTTGTCGTCACCAGGATTGATGAGGACCGGAATGTGGCGGTCGGGTTGATTTCGAGAATTATCAGACAGAATTTTTAAAACTTGCACTTACATAAAAGGGGGCATATCATCAGTGCGACAGCCCCTTTCTTTATGTAAGTATCCATTCTCTCTCATAAATATATTTATTCTTGATATGCTTCTGCTTGTAAAGAATATAATTCCTTATATTTTCCTTCTTTTTTCATTAGTTCCTCATGCGTTCCAAACTCTATCAATTCACCATCTTCAATTACTAAAATTTGTTCTACCAATTTAATACTGGAAAATCTATGGGTAACAAGTATACACATTCGATTACTTTTCAAATTTTTAAAATTATCAAACATATTCGATTCTGCCACAGCATCTATAGCCGCAGTCGGCTCATCTAACACTATAATAGATGAATTTTTCATATAACCTCTTGCAATTGCTATTTTTTGCCATTGTCCCACAGACAATTCTTGTCCCTTTTTCCATTCTTTTTGAAGTTTTGTAGAAAATCCCTGTGGTAAATTTTTTATAAAATCATATGCTCCTGAAAACTCTGTTGCTTTGATCAATTCGTCTTTACAAACATTTTTTTTGTATGCAACTAAAATATTTTCATTTACAGTTAAAGGATATTTAATAAAGTCTTGAAACACTGCACTTACATATTCATACATTGATTTTTCATTTATATCATATAAATTTACTCCATCAACTAATATTTCTCCATTAGTAGGTTCATAAAGCCTTAACAATAATTTTAATAATGTTGTTTTTCCAGAACCATTAAGACCGACCAGCCCATAGGTTCTATTAGATAAAAATGTAAAAGAAAAATTTTTTATTACATAATTATCAGTATATGGATATTTGAACCATACATTTTTGAATTCAATCTTTTTAAAGTTCTTATTAAATGTAATATTTTTATTTTTCTCTACATTATAATCTATTACAAAAAAGAAACTTTCCATATATAGGATATTTTCATATGTTTTTGAAATCATAGATAATGAATTTTTTACAGAACCTTTTAAATTGTCTATACTTTGAAAATATGAAATAAGACTACCTATTGTCAATTTTCTTTTATAAGATATAATAATTACTATCGCTTTAGTTATATATAAAAATATAGTATCAATTTCATGAATTAATAAACTTTTAACAAGAAAAGTTTTCCTGATTTTTTTATCCTGTTTGATATTTTCTTCTAAAATATCAACAATTTTTTTCTTTAAAAAAGGGTGTGCATTATAAATTTTTAATTCTTTAATATTTTCATATTTAACACATATACTCTTTAGAAAATTAGCAAATCTAATATTTTCGAATCTTTTATTAAAAATATCAAACCACTTTTTTAAAATCTTATTATTTAAACAAAAAATAGGCAATGTTGATAAGATACATAATATTATTATTATTTTACTAAATGATAATAGCATTATTATTATTCCGATTACGGTAACAATACTCTTTACTATTTGCATTAATGTTTGTAAAATACTTATACTTCTTTGATATGATTCATTAATTGCTTTTTGTACATAATTATAAATTTCACTATTATCAAAATCTTTCATTGCAAACAATTCGATTTTAGATAGTAATCGATTTGTTATCTGTAAATCTAAATATGATCCATATATATTTAGCAAATAATCTAATATTTCTTCCAAAAAAGTGGTAACTAAAATATTGAAAAAATATATACCTAAATTGAATAATATTATTCTCATATTTTGGACACTTTCATGCGATAATAAAATAGTTGCACTATCTATAAACTTTTTCCAAATGTAAATATTTATTGGCACCATAATACCCAATAATATATTGAGTGCTATTATAGCCATGAGATTAATTGGAGAAGCCGTATATAAAAGGTTGATAGTTTTATACAAAATATGTAATCTGTTTTTTTTCATTGTATCCCTCGCGCGTATATTAATAACCTAATAAAATCCAATAACTAGAATTAAACGTTTCGTTTTTTATTTGATTCACTTGACTTATACTTATTCGTTTCAAATCAGCTATTACCTTTTGAATATATTTTTCATCTAATAATAAACTTTCGCCATATACGAAATAATTTATTATATTGTTAATTGCATAATTCAAATCTACTAATGTATCATCATGCAGATGCTTAATAAACTCTTCTTTAGTACTTATTAAATCTTCTTCATTTATTTTATTATTTATTATAAACTGAACTACATCATTCATATTTTTGCTTTTATTTTCTAAACACAATATTTCATATAGATTTACATTACTAATTTTCTTTTTCATAAAATACACATTTAAGCCCAACTGATTTTCTATCTTTTTAATAAATACATGCTCAATTAATGCCATACATAAATAATATATATGCGTATTATTTCTAATCTGGAAATATGACTTTTGTTTATTATCATTTGATATCTTGCAAGTATGAATTCCATGTATATTATTATCAAATATTCTTTGAAAATTGTCTGTTTTATCTTTTTCTTTGCAAAAACTATCAATATTATGAGATTGTTTTAATAAAAAAACACATCGAAAATCACGATAGTTTGACCTCAAAAAATCTATTATCTCCAAATAACTTATTGAGTTAATCATTTTAATATTTCCAAGCGGAACATAATCAATCCTTTTATCTGCTATAAAAGAATTTACTTTTAAAGATTTTTTTATTTCATCTTTTCTCAGTTTACACTCCATAATAATTTCTTTTTTACTTTTCTCATAAAAAATATTTCCTTCTTCAGAGGTAATATCTTGAATATGTATTGCTTCAATAAGTTTTTGTAAATTAGTTTCACTTTCTGTAAATGTTATATTTATTACTGTATACATATAATCTGTATAACCAACACATCTAAAATTATCGTCTTTCACATTAGACATATACTGGCTACTCAATAATTTTATATAAAAATGTTCACACATATGACTTATCCCATTTTTCTTATTATCTCTATTTGCTCCACAATCTATATATATACATAAATTTCCAACCGGAAAATTTCCTTTGAAACAAATTACTTCTTTAGCTATATTATCTATCATCATTTCATAACCTTATCCTTCTTATCTTTTTGAAGAAGGGCTGAATTTGTTCAATTCAGCCCTTCTCGCAAACTTATGCAACTACATTATTATTGGCGTCATGGTTTGTCGTATTACCAGACTTGCAAGCACAACCACAGGAATTCCACGGCAACCATGTCCATGATTCTCCCTTATCGTAATTGTCTTCCGCCACGCTGCAATAACAATCGCAGTTATATGCAGCGTCTGTTCTGTCGTTCCTTGTTACTAAAGGATTCACAACTTTACTCATGTGGCATTCTCCTTTCTCTTTTTAGCTGCAGCTTTTATCTATTAATATCCTTTATGGATAAATAATAGTTACTTTAAATTAAAGAAGTATCTTTTAAATAATCTAATTTATCTGCATATGATTCCAAAAGAAAATGATATAAAACAAGATTTTTTTCTATTTCACGTCGTGTTCCTGCACAGTCAGTGTTATTTTCAAATCCCTCTTCATTGTATCTTCCTGCATAACACATACTACATAATCTAATTGCCCAACAAGTAGAACATTTTTTTAAAGACTTTTCACAATAATCATCAACGTAATACTTTTTTACACGTTCATATGAAATACCAATATCTACATTACCTATGCTCGGACACGTTCCAATTCTTTCACAAGGCAAAAACTCTCCATTTGTATTTACATATAATCTTCTGCTACCAGGTACGCAACAACCATTTAAAGGATATTGACCTGTTGGTTCATCATTTATGTATCTATCATTTATTCTTAACAAGCTTAATCCCATTCCAGACGTTTCGATAGAATGCTTATTTTCAATAGCCGCTCCTTCTATTACTTTATTTCTTTGCCAATTTCCCAATGGATCAATCTGATCTATGGTAGACCTATGATATTTGGGATTACTTTTTAACCTATTAATCCAATGACGATTATCTACACTTCCACTCGTTGGATACGATATGTTTATATTTGTATCTTCTGGCAAGAAATCTAATCCTTTAAAAAATGAATTTATCTCGTCTAGTTTTTCGTAAGTATACGGAGGTGCATAAACTACATTTAGTGATAAACTCTTTTTGCCCTTTTTTTTGTATGCTTCACAAAGAATTTTCAATCCATTAAAAGCATCTATAAAGCTTCCTGTCCCATCTACTTTTTTACGATATTCATTTTGAATCTCATTGGGTCCATCAAGGCTTCCCATGATATTAAGTTTCGGGATATTGGCAAAATATTGTGCCATCTCTTCGGTCATTAATGTCATATTTGTAGTAAATCCAAATGATATCTCTTTCTTATAAGACTCATTAATCTTAATACTATAATCAATTACTTTTTTCAGTAATTCATATCTTATTAACGGTTCCCCTCCATAAAATGTTATAGAAATTTTGTCTTTACCATGCGCAAAAAAATAATCAACTGCTTTCTTAGCCGTTTCAAAAGTCATATCTTCTTTATTAAATTCTCTATTATGAACATATGTATCATTATAAATACAGTACTTACATCTTAAATTACATTTCCCTGTTACTTCCAAAATTAATTGCTCTAAACAATTATCTAATAGATATTTTAAATTCTCAAAATGATTTGGTGTATAAAGCTTATCCGGCTTATATGCTTTTAAAAGATTCTCTATAATACATAATGTTAGCAATTCATATAAATTTTTCTCATTTATTTCAAATTGATTAGAGAAATTTTTTACATTAATCTTTTTTTCAGTAAACCATATATTAAAAATATAGTAATCTTCATCATCTAATTCGATCACCTTTCCGGTACCAGTATCATAGAAATAATTATTTTTTTCTGTTGAAAATAATTTTCCCATACGTCCAATATCTGAAGTATTTACTAAATTAATAATTCTTTTTAACTCCTCCCATAATTGATTATCCAATCTCATTTCTATCCCTCCATACGCGTTTTTTAAATAATACCACTTTACTAATAACTTTCTTAGCTTATGTCAAAAATAGTCGATTATCTGTAAATTTCCCCGTATAATAATTATTTTCATTATTTTTTGCCTTAATTATTTCACACAAAGGGATACGGAACGCTCCGTTCCGCTCCACTGGTTTTTCTCTGCGAACCACCAGTTTGCTTTTGGGAGCCACCCTTATGTATTACTTTTTAACCTCCAATAAGCGGTGTGGACATATCGGTCAACGACTTCCACCTGCACGATGCTCCATAAGTTCAAAAAGAAAATACAATTCACTTTCCGATACATCTGTTACCATCCATTCATCAAAAAAAGTATATTTTCCTATATTTGTAAGCGTTCTCTTCTGTTGCCCAGCAGTGCCAGCGGTATCTCTATACTCCATCAGGAGACATAAAGCCGGATGTATCTAGTCTTGATCTTGCACAGGCCGACCTGTTTTCCAAAAGCGCAGATAAGGTATATTTCCCCCGAACCAGTAATACCTTGAAAAATAATGCTCTGATAGGGCGCAACATACTATAGTTCCATATTACCCCTGCCCTCATAATACAGACCATGCATATCCGCTTGGGGGGAAGCGAAACTTTGTGTTTTTGATGAAACGCTGTATCCTGTCACTACATTTTTCCTGATATACATAATCGGTGAGCCACCACATCCGCTCATCAAAAGCTAACGCAATGGTTACCGGTCAGACTGCTGGTGTTCACGTCTGCTGACGAATTTCCTTATATTTAGTTCCTGAAGCACGCCATGTTTCTTCATTAATCATCTCTCCCCTCCGTAATAGCCATTTCTGAGCAGATACTCTATAAGGTTGTCGCCCTTTATAACAGCGTTCTTTTTCAAGATAAATTTCATCTTGATTGGAAGACAGAATCAAATTGAAATGATGGTAATGGGTCTTCTTAATCCTTTGTGTTATGGCGAATTCATAGACAGCTTCCAAATGTGCTTCTGAATACTTGTTGTTTAATCGTAGCATTGCCAAAGTCTTTGATGCGTGTATCGTCCCACGGCGAAAGCCTGAACTTATCCAGCATATCTTTGGCATAGATAGAATACTGGTTTTGACAAAATTCTTCATTACGAAATTTTGAAATGCTAGCAGTAGTAATCTTTCCGACAGTCCACTCTACAAGCGCTTCTCGCTGCAAAGACGTTTTGGAATCTTCCTCATGTTAAAAACGCTGCAAAGCGTACAACAAAACAAAAAAGCAAATCACACTAAATGACTTGCTTTTTAAAGAATTTTTACAACATCTGTTTTATGCTCTCACTTATTTTCCTGGAATCCTTTTATTTGTCGAATATAGCATTGGACACAACAAAATGATTCCTATGAGATATATAATAAATAATAATTCTACCGCCCCTATTATTTGAATACCTATATCATATAAATTAAAATATGATATTGCTACATTTAATTGCAGAAGTTGATCTGGCAAAAGACCTAATAACTTTGCCACTATATAATTACTACTACTATTTAAAAAAGATGGAATAAAAACTACAATAAACGGTACGATTACAGCTAATACCGCAGACTTAGTTTTCACAGATACCAGCATTGTCAAAAGTATTATAAAAACTGTTCCTATATATCCACCAAACATAACAATTAAGTACTCTTGTAAATAAGATATATTATAAAAACTTTTCCAACCAGCCATACTTGTTTGTATTTTACAATATGCTCCATCAGCACCTAATACGCCAAGTACAACAGCAGAAAATACTATCATAACCCCCCAATATATTATAGTTGTTATCCATATTCCGGCTTTTATTTTTGCTAAAATTGCTCTATCTCTTCCATGCATAGCCGAAAAAAAAATTGATTCAGCTTTTAATTGTTTTTCTGAGGGGAAAATGTTTGATACTAAAAACCCCAATACAAATACCATAATCATTAAAATAGTTGGCGAATTTTCTAATAATTGTTTCCAACCATCTGCAGCTTCATAGTATAGTGGCACTTCCAATGATTCATATTGAGCAATCAAGTATTCTTTTTCTTCTTCCGAAAATTGATTATTTGCATCTGTATTTAACCATTCTTGTAAATTTAAGATTCTGTTACTATAAAACTTTTCTGCGTCTTCTGCCTTCAAATTATCAGGAATATAATAATCATACTCTCTAAATTTCCCATAAGAATATACCATTAAACTTCGTATATCTGATATTCCTTGTCTCCATCCATAAGCAATATTATTTTGCTTTACATCTTCTGATCGGTACTCTTGAGTATTAATAATTCTGTTATTTTCAGATATTACTTCTGCAATTTTTTCTTCAGTCAGATAACCTGACCAATTATTTTTTTGTCTTTTTAATTCTTGAATCGCATGTATTCCAATCGTAGTTTCACCATTTTCATTTACAAACTTTATATCCGTAATGGATATATAACATGTAACTCCTAAAATAAACATTAAAAAGATACATGCAAGTTTGCTACTCAACTTTACAAATACTTTTTTAATCTCAAAATACAACATCTTCTCCACCAACTTTCTCTCCAAAATAGTATAAGAATACATCTTCTAGCGTTATTGCTTGTTCTTTTGCATTAATAAATGGTTTATCATTAGAAAGCACTGTCATCTCTACCATGTCGCCAAAAGTTTTAATATTTACCACTTTGTAATTTTTTATAAAATTATCCTGTTCAAATTTATTGATTTGAAAGTTCCAAACTTTAATTGGAAGTTCCTTTACCGCCTTTTCAGGGGAACCCGCATACATAATTTTTCCTTCTTCCATAAGTAAAATTTCATTTGCAATATTCTCTATATCTGAAACAATATGAGTAGAAAGTAGCACTAATCTCTCCTGCGAAAGTTCACTAATTAAATTTCGAAACCTTATGCGTTCATTTGGATCAAGTCCAGCCGTTGGTTCATCTAATACAAGAATTTTCGGATTATTTATCATTGCTTGTGCTATTCCTACTCTACGTTTCATCCCCCCTGATAAATGCTTCATTTTTTTATTTTGAATATTTTTTAACCCTACTTGCATTAACAACTTATCAATTATTTGCTTTGATAAGTTAGGTCGCATTCCTTTTATTGATGCAATATAAAACATATAATCTTTTACTGTAAAATCTGGATAATATCCAAACTCTTGCGGTAGATATCCTAATAGATTTCTATACTTTGCCCCCATTTCAAAAATATTTCTGCCGTTACATGTTATATTACCTGAGGTTGGTTGCAATAATGTACATATCATTCTCATTAATGTTGTTTTTCCAGCCCCGTTTAATCCTAACAAACCATATACCCCATTATGCATCGTATATGAAATATTGCTAATCGCTTTTACGTTATTGAAATTCTTTTCCAAATTTTCTATTTTTAACTCCATATTAATCTCCATTCCGCTGCATTTGGTTGGCGGCACAAATAGTAATTTTCGCATTATAATCGACTTAATTATTAAGCAAAGGTTTTTCAAATTTTAAAGTATTATAATATAAATAGTACAACAATTTTTCTACTTGTAAAAATTCCGAAAATTACTGACAAAATTTCTTGTGACTAATTAGTCACATTATAGCATTTTTATATATAATAAGCAATACCGTATTCTCATACCATTTTTTTATCTATTATTTTTCCATTGGCACAAAACTTTCCCAACTTGGCACAGCTTTGCGATTTACATGGTAAATCCCCTATGTTAAAATGGGTATCGTGAAAATTCATACATACCAGAAACGCAGGAACGAAGCACACCCCGGCTTCTCCTGCGTTTTTTATGTTCAGGAGGTGACATTTTGAAAAAAAGAATCCGGCGGTTGCTGCTGTCCGAAAGAGGCGACTCCTCATATATCAGCAGCTTTGTCTACATTCTGGTGGTGGCGATTATGATTGCTTTCATCATCAACGTGTTCCATATCATATCCGTAAAGCAGGAAATGGATCACATTTCAGATCAGCTGGTCAAACAGATCCAGCTAAACGGTGGCAAAAGCAGCGATACGGACGCTCTGTTCAACTATCTGGCAGGTGAGCTGTCTGAAGTATCCGGTCTGACTTATCAGGTAACCAGCTCCGGCAGCACAGACCGCATCCAGATTGGCACGCCCTTTTATGTATCTGTAACCGGACGCTGTTATCTGGGGGGCTTTTGGAAATTCAATCTGGTTCCCATCAACATCCGTGCCCAGGGAGCCGGCGTCAGTGAACACTACTGGAAATAGGAGGTCCCATGAAAAAGAATTTACTGAAAAATGAACGCGGGGAACTGTCCTATTTCTCCGTATTCGTCATACTGGCTGTAAATATGCTGCTCTCCTTCCTGCTGCTGTTTGCCTCCGTCAAAATCAACTGCATCAATATCCGTAATGCAGCTAAAATGGAGCTGAATAATGTCAGCGCAAGAATCTATGCAGATACCTTCCATTCCCAAAGGGAGGCAAACCTGGATTCCTATATGGCAGACCTTCATTTAAGCTCCGCCTATCAGGATGCGCTGCGGACCGGGTTCATCAATGGGCTGGAGGAACGGATTGAACTGAGCAATGACGACTATACTGTAAGCAACATCAGCCTGCAGTTCCACCAGTATTCTGACAAGATTGAATATGTGGTGACCTGCGATGCAACCTTCCGGATACGGATGTTCGGGGAGCTGTTTCCACCCATTACTCAGCATATAACGCTGACCGGTTCCCACAATACCAAATACTGATAAAAATATGTTTGCTTTTCCATCCCTGCTGCGTATATAATTGTCGGAAGGAAATCAAGCACGAGCAAAGCGAGTATTTGATTTCACCCGACAAATTAGCGATAAAATCGTCAGATTTTAGAGCATTATGCCGCCAGGCATGATGTAGCATTAGCAGGAGAACAGACGAAAGGAGTTCTTTATTATGAAAAAGAAAGAAAATCAGAACAACACCAAAAAGACACTTACCATCTGCGGATTATCCGCACTTTGTATTGCAGCCCTTGCAGGCGCATATCTGTTAACCAGAGAACCTGACACCGAATTTGTTCCCGCTTCCACAGAAACCGGCTCCCTAACTGATTCCTGGGAGGAAAACACAGATGTTTCCCTTCCCGCTGTTACGGATTCGGAAAGTACACAGGTTACGGGCAGCTCCTCTGACCAGACACAGACAATCATCTCAGAAGATGAATCCGGTTCTGTTTCCACCTTATCTGACAGTTCCTCCAAAGAGGAGGCGGCATCTGAAAAGCCTACGGAAAAACCGGAAACCACGGATGACACCACCAATCCGGACAAGCAGCCGGAATACGGAAATGATGTACCCCAGTCCACCAATCCGCCTGCTGAGGCCCCGGACAACACAAGCCCTTCCAGTCCTTCTGCCGGAGAGAATGCCAATGCAGATGAACATCCCGGTCAGGTCTACGACCCCGTGTTCGGCTGGGTAACTCCAAGTGATGTACAGCAGGATACCGTGGACAATGACGGTGACATCAACAAACAGATCGGCACCATGGGAGGCAACTAAACAGAATAACCGCAATGGAAGACATGGTTTTTGCGCCATGTCTTTTTCTTTTGCCAAAAAGGAGAATCATAACCATGAAACAAATCCGAAAAATAATTTTTCCACTTTTGCTCTCGCTGGTGCTTGTTTTATCCACAGGCATCACCGCTTTTGCTGCAGGAGACGGCAACATAGACGGAGGCGGCGGTGGAATGGGAAGTGGAACTGCCACAGATGTCTGGCACGGGCAGGATGGAGTACGGATTACTGTCGTTACTTCAGGCGGCAATGTAGTATCCACTCCTTTTGACCTGAGCAATTCCAACATTTCCGGCAGCATCCTTCACTTTGGCAAGGTAAGCAAGCTTCAATATTCCGCTGGAAATTCCCTTTCTCTTGGAAGCGGAACTTATTCCTGCTCCAAACCCGGCGTTGCACTGCCCCGCATCATCAGCGGCACCAGTTCACGGGCAAGCATTGAAGCTATCAGGCGGTATTTCTGCTCCGAGTATGCGGCACAGCTTGTTTCCGACAAGACGGGTATTTCCTTTGACGACCTGATTTCGGGAGACTACAAGCTTGTGATTGAACCCATTGCCTACTTTACGCATGGCGGCCGCAACTATGCCATGACTGCAACAGAGGCTGCCTTGTATAACCAGATGTCCGGCGGCACCCTGCGCAGCAAGATGCCCTCCCTGACCCATCAGAATCTTCCACTGTCCATTTTTCTGGAGACAGCCGACTTAGGCTATCCTGCATGGACGGGAACCACCAGTGGCAAGGTATCCGACTCGGATATTCTTTCTGCTCTTGGCATTGGTATCGTAAGCTACCGGGATGTCCCGGAAGCAGAGCTTCAGGCGCCGGATTACACCTACCGGGTGAATACGGACGTTATCACAAGCATTACGCTGACCACGACAGAGGAGGTCAACCCGGATGATCCTGCCAGCGTAACCTTCCATATTAACGGACGGGAATACACCGTCACGGATATTGTGATTCCCGAAAACGGCTCCCAGGTAGTCTGGGCAAAATGGCACACCCCGTCAGAGCCGACCACCCTTACCATCACTGTGTCGGTAAGCGGTGCTGCCACAGCCAAGACCAGCTTCGTGGCAAGGATTATTTCGCTGGAGGAAAACCTGCCGCCCGATCCGCTGGCAACCGATACCAACCCGCATTTTTCCACGCCTTCCCTGCCTAATAATCCTCTGAAACTGTCCGCCTCCTGGAGCGTATGGAGCGCCTCCTGGCACGCCAACTGGGAATGGGAAAGCGACTGGGACTGGGAAAGCGGCAGCCACGACTCAAGCTGTCCCGCCGACTGCTCCAGCAGCCACGGGCACTGGGTAGACAATGGTGAATGGGTAGATAACGGATGGTATGACTTTACCTCCACTTCCTATTCTGCCTCCCTGACCGGCAGCATGGAAATCCACCCGGACGATATTGTTCCCACTGCAGTCGGGGATACCATGAAAAGCGGCTACGGCATCAAAGAATCCGCCACGGCACGTTTTTCTGCGAATGCTCCGGAAAGCCACTACGCTCCGGCCCAGACCGCAGTGTCCTATTTCCCGGAATTTTCCTACGACAACTACTGGCGGCTGTTATCCTGCAGCGGAGGAAATCCGGCGACATTTGCCTTTAAAGCAAATGAATACTCCACCTACGGAAGGAATGTGCATTTTACGCCGGTATGGTATCCGGACGGAACCAACTATACGGTTTATACCTATGTGATTGACGCATGGACGCCTTCGGGAATGCTTTCCCTCAACTTAAATGACGCCGTACAGATTCAGGGCAGTCTGTATGATGACTGGTACAGCAAGCGTGAGTAAAACACTGCTTCTTTACCGGCTGTTTACGGTTCTGCCGCTGTTTTTCTTTGCCCTGTACGATTACAAACACCACAAGGTCTGCAATGCTGCCCTGCTTGCGTTCCTTCCCTGGTGTCTTTTTTATGTCCCGCTTTCCATCCTGCAGGAACCGCTTCTGCCGGACGCACTTGTTATTCTCACCGCAGTCCTCGGTTTTTTCTGCGGCGGGATGCTCCTGCTTCTCATCTCCATGGTTACAAATGAAAGTATCGGAGGCGGCGACATCAAGCTGGTGGCGCTGCTTGGCATCTGTCACGGGGCATCGGACATTCTGGAAATCCTTGTGACTTCCTCCCTGCTTGCCCTCATGCACCTGGGCGGCAGATCCTTTTTCCGGAAAAAGAAACCGGAACGGATTGCTTTTGTACCCTACCTGACAGCCGGATACTGTCTGACCACGCTGCTGCACTACTGCCTGTGAAAGGAGGCTTTATGAAACTGTTACTTATCCTTGCGGCCGGAGCCGTCACCATCCTGTTCCTGTCCGCAGTCATTACAACGGCTCTGTTACGGCAGACCCAGATATTTTTTGATCAAAACAGATAAGGAGACTACCTGATATGAAAATGAATAACCGCTTTATTTACGGCATCTTAAGCATTGTGCTTGCCGCAATCATCGCCTTCGTCGCAATTCCTGCGGTCACCAAAAAGACCAGCAGCACCTGCGAGATTGTCCGCATGAAGACCGCCGTGTCCCGTGGAACTGTCATTACTTCTGCAGATGTAGAGCTGGTATCCGTGGGAGGCTTTAACCTTCCGGATTCCACGGCCCGGAAAACAGAGGATGTTGTAGGCACTTATGCCGCTACTGACCTTTACCCCGGAGATTACATTCTTCCGGAAAAGGTGAGCAGCGTCCCGCTTTCCTCCGACCTTACGTTAAATGAGATTCCTGACGGCATGGTGGCGATTTCCATCACCACCCAGACGCTGGCGACAGCGCTTTCCGACAAGCTGCAGGGCGGAGACATTATCCGCCTGTATCACTATGATGACGACAACGTACTGGAGCCGGTAGCTGACATTCCGGAGCTTCGCTTTGTCAAGGTGCTCTCCGTGTCCGATTCCAAAGGGCTTGACGTGGATTACACCACGCCTCCCGATGAAGACGAGGAGCGCCAGCAGACCGCAACCATTACTGTGCTGGCAACCCCTGAGCAGGCAATGCTTTTGACCCGCTATGAAAACGAAGGCGTACTGCATGTTGCCCTCATCAGCCGGGGGAATGACGCCCTTGCCGCAGAGCTTCTGGAACGTCAGGCAGAAATTCTCACCACGCTCTATGGCGACGGTTCCGAAACAGAGGAAGAATTTCTGGAATCTTCCATGAACGGTTCCTCCGTGGATGCTTCTGCTGATGCCGCTGATACTTCCACGGAACCCTCTGAAGATACTACAGCCGAGAGCACGGAAACAGAATAGGGAGGTGCCGGAAGATGTCAAAAATTATCACTGTATGGGGCAACCCCGGATGTGGGAAGTCCATGTTCTGCTGTAACCTTGCAAAGGTACTGACCGCCGGGAAGCAGAAAGCCCTTATCATCAACGCCGACTCCAGTACCCCCATGCTGCCGGTGTGGATGCCGGAGCGGATACTGGAAACAGGCGCTTCCATCGGCAACGTGCTGACCGGGCTGGAAATCAACAATGCACTGGTGGCAGAGCGTGTCGTAATTTTAAAGGAATATCCTTTTATCGGCGTCATGGGATATGCCGCAGGGGAAAATCCCTTCTCCTACCCGGAGCTGAAGTATGAAAAAATCAGGCTCTTTATCTCAGAGGCCTCGAAGCTTGTGGATTACATCATATTAGACTGCAGTTCCAACATGCTCAACTTCTTTACGCCTACTGCGATTGAAGCGGCAGATCTCACCGTCCGCATCATTACGCCGGACCTGCGGGGCCTGAACTATTTAAGGGCGCATAAGCCCCTGCTGACAGATGAAAAGTTTCATTATGACGGCCACCTGACCTTTGCCGGCCTTGCCCGTCCCTTCCATGCCATTGATGAGATGGACCATCTGATTGGCGGCTTTGACGGTCTGCTCCCCTACGCCAAGGAAATCGAGCGCTGCGGCACCAGCGGACAGATGTTCAAAGCCCTCGCTTACTGCAACCAGCGCTATATCAATTCCTTAAAGCTTGTCCGGGAACGTCTTGAAGAGGCAGATGCCAAGGAGGTTGTTTCTCCGGATGCCGATATCCATGCTCCTGAGACAGAACCGGAGGAAATATGGGACACACCAACAGACAGGGAAGAAATGCCGGATGCCGATGCTTTGGCAGAATCCGGAAGAAAGGAGAGAAAACACCATGGGCATGGATTCTTTAAATGATATGTTCTTTACCTCCACTGCTTCCGAGTCCCTGTCCTACGACCAGATTCTGGAGGACGTACAGAAATACTGTACGGAAAAGCACTCGGACAAGCTTTCCACGGAAGACAATCAGGAGGAAGCAAGAAAACTGCTGCGGGAATTTATTTTCCAGTATGTCATAAGCCGCTCTTACCGCATGGAGGGCATGACCACAGAAGAACTGTGTGACAGCCTGTATGAGGACATGGCCGGTATCTCCTTTTTGAAGAAATGGATTTACAAGCCGGGCATCGAGGAGGTAAACATCAACGCCTTTGACGACATCGAAGTGATTATGAGCGGCGGACGTTCCATGAAGATCCCGGACCGCTTCCAGTCTCCCCAGCACGCCATTGATGTTACCAGAAGGCTCTTAAACACCTGCGGCATGGTCATTGATGATACCATGCCCTCCGTCATCGGCTTTCTGGACAAGAACATCCGTATCTCGGTGGATAAGACCCCCATTGTGGATGCGGATGTCGGTATCAACGCTTCCATCCGAATCGTCAACCAGCAGACCGTTTCCAAGGAAAAGCTGATTGCTTCCGGCTCTGCCACAGAGGAAATGCTGGAGCTTTTAACCTGCTGCATCCGCTACGGCGTATCGGTCTGCATTGCAGGCAGCACCGGCTCCGGCAAGACTACTGTCATGAGCTGGCTGCTTTCCATGGTTCCGGATAACCGCAGGCTCATCACCATTGAGGAGGGCAGCCGGGAATTTGACCTGATCCGGCGGGACGAACAGGGACATGCCTTAAACAGCGTGGTACACCTGCTCACAAGACCCCATGAAAATCCTTCCCTTGACATCGACCAGAATCTTCTGCTGGAACGGGTCCTCAGAAAACATCCGGATGTCATCGGTGTCGGGGAAATGCGCTCCGCCAAGGAAGCCTTATCCGTAGCGGAAAGCTCCCGTACCGGGCATACAGTGGTCACCACCATCCACTCCAACTCCTCGGAATCCACCTACCGCAGGATGATGACGCTCGCCAAGAGAAAATACAATATGGCGGACGACATTCTGATGCAGATCATGGTGGAAGCCTATCCGATTGTGGTGTTCACCAAACAGCTGGAAGACGGCAGCCGTAAAATCATGCAGATTATCGAAGGGGAGGATTACCGGAACGGCAAACTGATCTACCGTCCCCTCTACCAGTATGATGTCATGGACAACCAGATGCTGGAGGATGGGAAAATCTCCGTCATCGGGAAACACCGCCGCCTCGGAGCCATTTCCGAGACGCTGAAAAAGCGGATGCTGGACAACGGCATCCCCGCAGGGAAATTAAAACCGTTCCTTGCAGAAAAAATACAGCCGCAAAAGAAAGGAGGAAATCAACATGCAATGGATTCAGCTGGCCATATTCCTGCTGCTGGTCAGCGGGCTTCTGACCTTATTTAACGTCCGATTCAATGACTTCCTGCACGTTCTGGCAATATCCGGGAAAAGCACCCTGCAGGATGATGTGGACGTACTGCTTGGCAAGCCTGCCAAGGGCTTTTTCAACCGGGAGACCCTTGAGGTGGAGCAGCTTTTAAAGGCAACCGGCAGGGAGGGGCGTTTTGCCATGGTAAAGCGGATTTCCATTCTGCTCTTTGCACTGGGAGCTGTGCTGGCACTCCTCATGGATAATCCCTTTCTGATTCCCACACTGGGTGCAGGCTTCGCCTTTGCCCCGGTCTGGTATCTGCGCTCCACTGCGGTAGCGTATAAAAAGCACCTGAATGAGGAACTGGAAACCGCCATTTCCGTCATTACCACTTCCTACTTGAGAAGCGGCGATCTGCTAAAAGCGGTGAAGGAAAACATTCCTTACCTGAACCCTCCGGTGAAGGCTCATTTTGAGGCATTTATCACAGAGTCGGAAATGCTCAATGCCAACATGATTTCCACCATCAACACGCTGAAGCTGAAGGTTCCAAACCGTGTGTTCCACGAATGGTGCAATACCTTAATCCAGTGCCAGAGTGACCGGAGCATGAAGAATACCCTGACCTTCACGGTGCAGAAATTCTCAGATCAACGGATTATCCAGTCGGAACTGGAGGCAATCATCAACGAACCGAAAAAGGAAGCCTTTACCATGATGTTCCTGGTGGCGGGAAACATTCCGCTTTTGTATGTGCTGAACCACTCCTGGTTTGAAACTCTGATGTTCTCCACTCCCGGCAAAATTACCCTTGCCGTCTGTGCAGCCATCATCCTGTTTTCTTTCACCAGAATCATGCAGCTGTCGAAGCCCATTGAATACGGGGCTTAGAAAGGAGTTGACTGTTAAATGACCGGATTACTGATTTTGATTGCGGCAGTTTTCACGAGCTTTGGTTGCTATCATCTGACCTGCGCCTTTGTGGATGTGCCTACCGCAAAGACCTCCAGAATGATGATGCTTGCCAGGAAACAGACCGGAACAGGGGAGGAAAAGCTTTTCGATGTATATCTGACCAAGATTGCAGAAAAGCTCTCCTTCCTGCTACGACTGGACCCCATCAAGCGCACCCGGCTGGAACTGACACTGAACATCGCAGGCATTCCCCTCTCCCCGGAGAGCTACACCATGAAAGCATTCCTCACTGCGGCAGCCACTGCCCTGTGCGGCCTGCCCTTTTTCTTCTTTATGCCGTTGATGGGAATCCTTGTCTTTGGACTCGCCATCGTGATGTGGTTTGCCACCTACTACAAGGCTCCCGACCTTGTGAAAAAACGGAAAAAACTGATTGAAGCAGAGCTTCCCCGCTTTGCCGTCAGCATCCAGCAGAGCCTTTCGGCGGACAGGGACGTCTTAAAGCTTCTGACTTCTTACCGCCGGATTGCCGGTCCCTACTTAGGGCAGGAGCTGGATACCACCATTGCGGACATGAAGACGGGCAACTATGAAAATGCACTGCTCCACTTCCAGAACCGTATCGGCAGCACCATGCTGTCGGATATTGTCCGGGGACTCATCGGAACCCTGCGGGGCGATGACCAGCAGATGTATTTTAAGATGCTGGTCTTTGATATGCGCCAGATAGAACAGAACAACCTGAAAAAAGAAGCCGCCAAGCGTCCGAAGCAGATGCAGAAATACTCCATGATGATGCTTTTCTGTATCCTGCTCATCTATGTGGTAGTGCTTTCCGTGGAAGTCATCGGCTCACTGGGCGCCTTTTTCTAATATTTCCGCCGGCGCTGCGAAGGAGGTGAGGTCCATGTAACATAATCCTGCAATATTTGTAACCCGTAAACCCCAAAATGAGGATAGTGTGAAAAGAACATCTAATGCTCACAGCAAAGGCTGTTTCGCAAAGAAGTTCTAAGTTTCACACAGGAAAAACGCAAAGGACAGCGTTTTTCATATCTATTTGAGCCGCTAAAGCGGCATGGAGATTTTTATGAGAAAATTACTTTCCCCCGCTGCCCTGTTTATTTACGCGGCAGCCATCACCACATTCATTATTCTTAAAATCAGGAGGAAAAAAGAAAACTATGCGTAAGCTTATGAATTCCGTAAAGACCAAGGCCGTCTGCGCTGCCGGGCGCGCAAAAGCCGCACTCTGCAATGAGAGAGGCGACTTCTACATCTCTGACGGTGTAAAGATCATTATTGCAGTGGTACTGGGCGCACTGCTTTTAGCTGCACTGACAGCGATTTTCAATGATACCGTTATTCCCCGTATCACGCAGGAAATTGAAGGGCTGTTCGGCTAAGCCGGAGGGCAGTCCTTACAGGGAGGTGATCACAATGGACGAACCTGCGTTAAATGTCAGCTATGAGACCATAGCCCGGTTCTTTGAAGCAGCGGAGGGCAACTACCGCAACGCTGTCTATGTAACCTGCAGCAGCTCCTGCCAGAGGGCGGAAGGCTGCCGGGATTTCCTTTTTATTCCCGGCGGGGACTGCAGGCCGGTCATCTTTCCTGTTTCGGACGCTGGTGCTTTTATCGGCACTGCGATTGACCCTTCCGACTGCGCAGGAACCATGTCCGGCTCCTGCTTCATCCGGATTTACAGGAGATTTCTGGATTTAACCCTTGCCTCGGACGCCGACTGCCCGATTAAACAGCTCCTCCATATCTCGAATATGCCCGGAAATGTCATTTAATGGCGAAATTCTCGCAAATGACATGACTTTCGGCTCTACTCCTATGGGATTTGCCCCTGCGTTTTTTTACAATAAAGACAGCAATACATAAAGTATACGCAATGTATACGGAGAAAGGGGGCAAATGCCATGAAACGAAAAAAGAAACAGCCGATTATCCGGTGTCCTTACTGCGGCAGAACCGCCGTACTCCAGAAAGCATCTTATGTGTACCGGGAAAAAGCCCTGGACGAGTACCTGTATGTCTGCAGCGGTTATCCTGCCTGCGATGCCTATGTGGGCGTCCATGCAGGAACCCTGCGCCCAAAGGGTTCCCTTGCCAACGGCGACCTGCGCCACAAACGCATTGAAGCGCACCGGCTCTTTGATGCGATATGGAAAAACGGCATTATGTCCCGTAAGGACGCCTACCGCTGGATACAGGATATCTTTTCCTTATCCGATGCTCAGGCGCACATCGGGCAGTTCTCCGACTACCGGTGTGACTGCCTGATGGCAGAAACCAGAAAGGTACTGGAAAACAATCATGTAAGGCTTGCCGGTTAATGGGAAGCCGCTACGAAAGCGGGGTGAATACCATGGGAGTTTTAAGCCGTACCGAACAGAAGCTTGTGGAGGAGCATCTGTATCTCATCCGTCCTCTCGTTCTGAATGTCGTCCATCTGAATGAGAATGTGCAGGGGTTAGGCTATGACGACCTTTACCAGACTGCCTGCGAAGCGCTCTGTCATGCTGCAATGAAATATCAGGACAGCCGGGGCGCCTCCTTCCCTACCTTTGCAAGCATTGTCATCCGCAATACCCTGCTCTCCCACTGCAGGAGCATTTCCCGTATCCAGACGCATCTGGAATATCTGGATGCCCCCGCAGCTTCGGACAGCACCCTTACCTACACAGAAATCCTTGCAGATGAAACACAGCCTATGCCGGATGGCACAGACAGTGAAGCCTTGGGGCTTCTGAAGGATGCCAGGCTTCGTTACAGCGGCAGCGCCCGCAAGGGAATCGAGGCTTTATATTTAAAGTGCCTTGGCCACACCAATATGGAAATTGCCGAAAACTGCGGCGTCCGCCCCAATCTGGTGGCGGCATGGATTTCCAAAGCCGCCGGAAAGCTGCGCAAGGACAAGCGTTTTATTTATCTGCTAAGAACGTAAGGATTTTTACAAATGCAAATGGCACCGGCAGAAATGGAGGAAGATTATGATAAGATTATTTACCGCAGTCGGAACTTATAAGTTAGATGAAAACGGAATCCCTGTTATTATTGCAGGCGGCAGGGAGTGTGCCCTGGACACCCACGAGCTGCTGTTATGGTCCAGCCTTGCTTTCCGCATTCTGACCTATCAGGAAGCAAGGGCGGAATTTTATGCAAAGGAACGGGAGCTTCATATTTTAGGTGAACTGGACTTTGACCATTACTTAAACCGGCTTACCATGCGAAGGCTCATCGCCTCCGGCAGGGATGAGGTCGGCGTAGATGCCCTGTATGATCTGCTGGGACATCTCTATCTGGAAAAGGCGCCCTCCGGCCTGCCTGCAAAGACCGCTGCTTTCTTAAACCTCTGGCTCAAGAAGCGTATGCCCTTTCGGAAGGCGCTTGCCGTCTTCCATACGGAAAAACCGGAAGCAACGGAAAGGAAGCTGCTCTCCCTCCTCCGCCACCAGCAGCTTTCCACGGCGGAACTCATTCAGTGCATGGAAAAGGGCAGCTTCCACATCCGTAACAGCAGACAGCTGATGGAGCAGATCTATGCGGAGGAAACCTCCGACTGCGATTCCATTGTAACAGAAGGACGCACGTTGGAAATCCGCCGCCCTGTCCTGACAGCCGTAGCAAACCTGTACTTAAAGCAGCTCATTACCCTTCAGATTTTATAAGGAGGCGCCATGAATCCCATACCAAAACCATTACACCAAAAGCTGGTTCTGACTCTGATGGTCGGGACCGGCTGCTTTTTTATCGGGCTTGCCCTCTCTGTAGCCGCGAAAGATAAGACCTTATTCTGCCTGAGCGCTGCCATTCTGGTTTTCTCCTGTATCCGCACTGTCTCATTGTATCTTAAGATAAAATCCGGCAGCTATTTTACACTGGAGGGAACCTGCAGCCATGTTTCCTTCCTGCCCTTTCGGAAAAACTATACGGCAGCTTTGACAGACCGGGACGGCAGGGAACGTATCCTGCTTCTTCCAAAGGACTGTAAGGTACGTCCCGGTCTCTCCTACCGCTTTTATTTTCAGTGTCCGCCAGACTCCCTTTCCAGACAGAATCCTTTTCTGGAAAAGGCATATCTTTCCGATAACCTGCTTGGCATAGAACCGATTGCAGAACTGACACAAAATATAGATACAACCAGCGATTAAACACTATATATTGTGTTTGCTATTTGACTTTTCCCATATCTTGTGCTAAGATGCTATTGTAATTGATTTTTGTGCCTCCCTCACGGGAATGCTTCTGCATCAAGCACACGTTGTTTATGATTGAAATTAGTGTCAGAGATACCATTTATTTGAGTGGCAGTCTTTTGGCACTTTTTTTAATACCAAAAAATATTTTTCTCAAAGAAAGGAGCTATGAATTATGAACACACCTGTAACAATCATCACCACAGGAAGGGTAACGGCAGATTTGGAGCTGAAGACCAGCCAGAACGGAAAGAATACCAAGTACGTTCAGTTTGGTCTGGCAGTCAACAAGGGATACGGAGAGAAAGAACATCCGAACTTCTACAACTGCCTGCTCTACGGCGAGGACGCCCAGCGCATCATTGACGCCAAGGTAAAAAAGGGCAGCCTGATTCAGATTGTGGGCGACCTGGAGCTTGTGGAATACAACCGCAAGGATGGTTCCCCCGGATGGATGGCAAAGATCACTCTGCTGTCGTGGAACTATGCACCTACTAACCGCCCGAAGGAGGAAGCTGCTAACACTGCCGGGGCAGATTCTGAAGGTGCTGCCGCCGAAGACGGTTTCCTGCCTGCGGAGGACTGCGGCGAGAATGGACTTCCGTTTGACTGATACAGCAAAAGGTCAGACGGTCAAAAGAGGAATTGCCTGAGAGCACAAAGATGCTTTCTGCAGTTCCTCTTTTTTTATTGTAAAAGTTTTTATTAAACAGAAAGGACTTTGATTATGAGCAAAAATGTATTTTCCCCAAGTCTCAGGATACTGATTGTAGTGTCGCTGCTGTTTGTTGTTCTGTTTTCCGGAGAGCTATCCCAGAAGCTGATACTTGCCGCTGTTGCAGTATGGCTCTTTTGTATGGCGGCCAGCTTTCTTCTGAGCAGGCAAAGGAGAGGAAACAAAGCCTTCTCCTTGCGCACGGCGTTTGCACACTTTTTTCAGTATGTGAGGAATTCTTTTGGAAAAGAAACGTCAGCCGACTTTATAAGCGTTTCTCCTGCCGGATACCGTCCTCCCGTACTGCCGGAGACAGAGGCAGCTTTCAGCGAAGCAGAGCTTGCACAGATCCTGCAGCATATCCAGCTGCGCATTACCGACAAGCTCAAATCCGCTTACGCAAATGCGACATGGCAGTGGGATAGGGCACCTGACCTGCACGACATTCTTGCAGGAAAGACCTTCCGCATCCTCGTGGATAACATGGAAACCTATACCCATGCGGACATCAGTTTTGACCGCATCGGGCGCATCCATGTGGAGCCAATGACCATCGGCGCCTTCGCACCTGCAGAAAGTAAAGCAGATACAGACGACGTGGAACCTGTGGCACCGGAGGAACCGGCTGTTGTGGACGTGCGCGTCTGGTATGAGCTGATTGGGCAGAAAATCCTGACAGAGCAGATTACCGAGCTGCACGCCAAAGGCCATTCCAAACTTACTATCATGGAAAACGGCGATATAACCGTGAAAAATCAGAAAAAAGACGTATTAAAAGCCACGCTGGACTCCTTCCCTTCCCAGAATTACTGGCAGGAGCTGGTCTCCATACTGGCTGAGGATCAATTAACCGCAAAGATAACAGGCAACAGCCTGCAGGTATCATGGATTTAAGAAAGGATGAATGAATTATGGCAACAATACCTTTGTTTGCAAACTGGACATGGAAGCGCAGCCTGCCGGAGCCTTTTGACAAAGTTTCCGGCACGACAAGCACCACACACTATTCCACCTACTGCATTGTCTCCACCAAAAAGTCAACCCTGCACCCGGCATTTCTAAGTGCGCTGCTGGCTTACATGGACATGGATACGACCTTAACCCCTGCCAGCACCTCCGAATGTGCCATCGGCACCCAGGATGACAAAATCGTGGCGGAATACAAGAGCCGCACCGGGGAAACGCATGTAGTGGTATTTAATAAGAAAAACGGGAAGTTCAATGTGGGACGCTTTGACGACCCCACATCCACCTCAAAGGTGTATACGGTAAAGGAAAGCGGGAATACAGGCACAGCCCTGTTTTTTGCCTTGATACCGGAGGCACTGACCGACAAGGAGTTTGAGGAAAATTACAGGCTTCTGGGCAAGTGTAAAAATGATGGTTTTACGGATATGGATGAGGCGGAAAAAGCCGCTTTTATCCTCTGCGACAATATTTACCGCAGAATTACCTCTGCCGGCTCTGTCGGCAGTTCAGGCATCCAGCTGAATTTTCCCTCTACCGGAAACCTCCAGAACCTTACCGCCTTAAATCTTCAGAAAGGCGCCTATTCCCCCAAAAGCGTGCTTTACGGCACTTTCCGGATATTAACTGCAGTCTCTGCGGTAGCTCCCTGTGCCGTCATAGACAAGAAAGACTTTGTAAAACACTTCGCTCTCTCTGAGCGCACTTTTACCCCAAAAGAAGAATTGATGATCCCCCGTGTAGAGGACTGGTATATCATCCCTCTGGAAATCGAAGCAGTCTGCAGACACGCACTGCTTACCACCTCCGGCGTCCAGCCCATGCGCAATTTTATGATGCGCGGACCGGCAGGCACCGGAAAAACCGAGGGTGCAAAAGCCATTGCTGCAGGCCTGGGACTCCCCTATCTGTATTACACCTGCTCTGCCAACACCGAGATTTATGACTTCCTGGGGCAGATGCTTCCGGATACCGATGGGAAAACTCCCGCCGCAAAGGAATATCCCTCTCTGATGGACATTCAGATGGATCCGGCATCCGCTTACTGCAAGCTCACCGGAGAATATGATGAGTCTGTCACGGAAGACATGGTATATGAAAAGCTTCTGGAGGTCATGGATCGGGATGCAAAAGCGCTGGCAGCAGAGAACTCGTCCGGCCAGCATTTCCGCTATGTGGAAACGCCTCTGATTACAGCTATCCGAAAAGGCTACCTGATTGAAATTCAGGAGCCGACAGTCATCGCCAATCCCGGCGTGCTGGTAGGCTTAAATGCGCTGCTGGACCGCTGTGCGAGCATCACGCTCACTACAGGAGAAGTCGTCCACAGGCACCCGGACACGGTAGTCGTGATTACCACCAACAATAATTATGCAGGCTGCAGGGACATGAACCAGTCTGTCATTTCCAGAATGAACCTCATCATCGACATGGAAGAACCGGACGTGGATACCCTTACCGAGAGAACCATGAAGGTAACGGGCTGTACAGACCGCACTGCCGTATCCGAAATGGCAACGGCCATACAGGAAATCAGCGAACACTGCCGGGAAACCATGATTAACGATGGAAGCTGCGGCGTCAGGGAGCTGATCAGCTGGGTACAGTCTTACATGGTGACAGGAAGCATCCTCGATGCTGCCAAATTTACCGTGCTGTCCTCCGTTTCCAGTGATCCCGACAACAGGGCTGACATTTATTCCACCTGTCTGGAGCAGAAATTTGCTGCGTAGGGAGGCGCCTATGTCACTGATCGATGAAGAAACCTTAAAAACAAATTTAGCCAGAAACCTCCAGTATCTGAGGAAAAAAGAAAGCGCTTCGCTTTCCCAGGAGATGCTGGCACGAAAAATCGGCATCACCTGCAAAAGCATTTCCAGATACGAAACCGGCGTCTGCCTGCCGCCATGCCATGTGCTGGCTGCCCTCGGCAGATATTACGGTTACACCATGGATGAGCTGTTAGCAGAAAGGCTACCCGTAAAAAAGAAAGAAGGGAAAACAAACGAATGAGAACATCACACACAGCAATACGCCGTCTGATTGCCAATGCCAAAAGCAAACTGACGCCGGAGCAGGTTTTTGCCTCCCCACAGTTTGCCGCTTATCTGACTGACATATCAGAAGGCACCACAAAACGGTACCGCCGGAAAAGCAAGGTCGTCACCTACTGGGACGATTCTGAGAATGCCGACACTGCCCATACCGACAATCGCACCATTACCATCAATGCCGGGAACTTCTTAACCAGAAGCTTCCCGACTATTCCCCTGATGGCGGACAGCCTGCTGGGGATTGTGGGACACGAGGACGGCCATATCCTGTTTTCAGATTTTGTCATGCTGGAAACTTACCATCAGGCGCTCTCTGGCGGACGCTTTTATCCCCATGAGCCAGAGGATTTATCACCGAAGCAGGAAAAGAGCCTTGCTTCCATTTTAGAAGCCTTTGAGGATGAAGATAAAGCAGTCATCCACGCTGTCTCCGGCATTGCACACAATCTGGTAAATATCATGGAAGACGTCTATATTGAGGAGCGGATGTGCTGCGCCTTTCCCGGCGCAATCAAAACCGGAATCCTGTTAAACAACCTGCGTTTTGCGGAACTTATGGATACGGTCCAGGAACAGATAAACCGGCACCATCACGAGGTATTTATTCTTGTAAATCTGCTGATACAGTATGCCAAAACCGGCGATGTCAACAATCTGGGAGGCTATAAGGGTCCCTATCTGGATACCCTGTACGACTGCATCCCTTTCATAGACAATGCTGCCTATGACGACGATGCCAAAGTGCGCTTTGACGCAGCCAACCAGATTCTGCTCTATCTCTGGCCCTACATGAAAAGCTATATCGAAAAGGTCAGGGAAGACATCAAAAACGGCACATCCGAGGCAGAGGCTGAGATGAAGAAACAGGTCGCAGGCGGCATCCCGCTTCCCGGTGAATCCTCCAGACCTGCTCCCGGCACGGGAAAGCATAAGCATGTGCCCGGTACGGATGAGGAGGAACGTGAAAGCCTGCAGGAGGTCTTAGACTATGAGGCGGGCAGAATGGCGCTGGAAAAGACCGACGACATTGAGGATGACGGTGCAGGCGGTGTCAGCCGGGACAACGATTTTGCAGGTTCCGGCTATGTATCGCAGGCAGCCGCAGACATGGAACGCATTATGACGCAGATTGCCGGGGATACCGCATATATGCAGTATGATGAGGAACTGACAGAGGAGCTTCAACGTGAAGCTGATACAATCCGCTACGGCAACGCCCATCGGGGCGTCCATGTCCATGTCAACCGGATGTCCTATGTGGATCCCGTTTATATGGAGCTGTACCAGAAGGTCGCTCCCCCCCTGCTGCTCATTTCCAAGCGTCTCCAGAAACAGATTGCACAGGTGCTCAAGGATTACCGGGACGGCGGGAAGCTGGACAACCTGCCCTTTGGCAAACGGATTAACCCCCGCAACATCTACCACAACGACGGAAAATTTTTCTACAAGCTGAAGCTCCCGCAGGATCTGATTGGGATTGCCGTAGCCGTCTTAAATGACGAAAGCGGCTCCATGTCCTGTTGTGACCGCATTACCTACGCACGTTCTTCCTCCATTATCCTTTACGATTTCTGTAAGGGACTAGACATTCCCATTGCCGTTTACGGGCACACGGAGGAGGACGATGTGGAGCTTTATGCCTATGCGGAATTTGACTCCATTGACAACAAAGACCAGTACCGTCTGATGGATATGAGCGCCAGAAGCGGGAACCGTGACGGGGCAGCCCTGCGGTATGTGGCGGAACGCCTGATGACAAGACCGGAGCCGATTAAGCTCCTGATTATCACCTCAGACGGCCAGCCTGCAGCCTGCGGCTACTACGGAACGGAGGCGGAAGCAGACCTTCGCGGCATCAAGCAGGAATACACCCGCAAGGGAATTAAATTCTTTGCCGCCGCTATCGGAAATGACAAGGAGAATATCCAGCGGATTTATAAGGATGGTTTTCTTGACATCACCAACCTGGAAAAACTTCCCGTCAACCTCGGCAAACTGATTATCCAACAGATCAAGAACAATATTGCAGCATAACTACCGCTGTTTTCTTAAGAAAGGATGACAAATGAACGAAGAATATATTTCAACACAAATCGCTGTGTATAAGAACAGCAAGACCCTTCTGGAATTCCATGACAAGCTGAAGGTCGCCTCCATATACTCCTACGCCCACATCCATGCGGATGGCGAGGATAACGGGGATGGACGAAAGAAGCATTCCTTAATCGGCATTCTGATGAAGGACTATTCAGGCGGCACCGGTGACAAGGCTGTTACCGTTAAGGCGAACATCTCCCCGGAGGAAGCAAAATTCATTTTAAGCCGGATTAACGCCGGTTTTTCCGAATACACCTTCCAGCAGGAAAAAATCTTCGGTCAGACCGATGAGAAGGGCTATGCACAGGTGACAAAAGTACGCTTTATCCGTGCATTAAAGGACAGCAAAGGCAATGCCCGGAAAATCCCCTGGTATGTAGAGGTGGAAAACGGCAAGGGTATTCCCTTAAAAAATGCCACCGGCGGAACCTACATGAAATCGGGTTCCTTTGTCAGCACAGGCAGGGTTTATGCCAACCTGACAGACCTTGACCTGTTCAGGCTCTTAAGCCGGGTATCTTCCTATATCGACGCATGGGAACACAGCATTGCACCGTCTTTGATTACCATGGCAAAGAAAGCGATGGAAAACCGCCAGGCACAACAGAATGCCGCTTAAACAACGGTATCTGCATGGTGTAAAGAATGGAAAAATAACACAGTCAGGAAGGGAATGTCTTGCGGCGTTCCCTTTTCTGCGGAAAGGAGAAAACAAATGAGCAGAACAGAGATTGTAAAATGCTGCGGGGAAGACGGACGGCTTCTGATTCCAAAGTATATGCGGGACGCCCTGCATTTCGGGGACAGTGAACCGCTCTGCTTAAGGCTCGACAAGGGCTGTCTGGTTCTGGAAAAGTACCGGACAATGGAGAATCTGGAAAGCGTGTGCAGATCCTATTTGCAGGCGTTCCGTAAGGTATGCGACTGTCCCGTTGTAATATGCTCTGCAGAGCATGTCATTACTTCACGGGGCATTTCCGTATCCTCCTCGCAGCTCTTATCGGAGAAACTGCGGGAATACATCCGAGAAGGCACTTCCTATACATTTTCCGAAGCGGAGCATATCAGTCTTTTTCAGGGCAGCGGACACCGGGTTGACTGCATTTTCCCCGTTATGGAGGGAAAGCGGTCCGTAGGCGCAGTATTACTGCTCCGCTACCGGAACGTCCAGCCACCTGAGCAGCTCTGCGCCGGATTTCTGGCAGAAATATTATCAGAACAATTAAAAAATCAATAGTTTACGGAGGAAATTTATGATGACTTACGAAGAATTTAAAAATGCACTGACAACAGAATTGAATAAAATACTTGGAGCCAACGGCAATGCGTATCTTGGAACGGATAACATTATGGGACATCCCATGGAAACTGTGACCGTTACCATGATTTCTACCAGTGAAAAGTTTTCTGCAGGCACCGGCAAGCTCTATGCGCTTTACAGCGGAGGAATGAGTGTGGCGGCAGTTGCAGCACTCCTGCTTCAGTCTGTCAGAACTGTGAAGGACGTTCCTAAAATTGACCCGGATTCCATTGTCTACTGTCTTGTAAATGCGAACGCAAACAGAGAAATGCTAAAGAGAATCCCCTACATCCCTTTCTATGACATGGCGATTCTGTTTGTCAGTGTCACAGAAAGAGCTGACAAAAAGGAGAGAAGCTTCCTGTTTATTTCCGAACAAATCATGAAAGATCAGCATTTTACGCTGGAGCAGCTCAGTAATCTGGCACACAAAAATACTTTCCGTATGTTCCCGACACGGGCAGAACTCCTTCCCCTGCGCATGCTGCGGGATGCCATGTTTTTAGAAGAATCCACACTGGAGGACTTCATGGCTGCAGCCTATGCTGCATATACCTCCAAGGGAAAACCCTCCATGCTGCATGTCAGCACTCCGGATTACCGTTTTGGTGTAATCGCTATGCTGGATACAGATTTTCTGGAGGAAGTAGCTGCAGACCTTAACTGTGATTTATACTTGCTGCCCAGCTCCAATCAGGAATTTCTCATTCTTCCTTTACCGGAAAATGATACCGTTCCTCCTTTACAGAGCATAGCGCGGGAAGTTGTTTCCACAAAGGATAATACGCTTCTGACAGAGCATGTTTTCTGCTATAAAAGAAAGTCCCACAAACTGGAGTTAATGAACTAAGCAAAATATGCGGAAGGAGTTGAATTATTTATGAATGGCATCTATGGGATGGCTCTCGTTTATGAGAGCCTCATTCCTATCCAAAATCCGAAAGACTCATTCCTCTCAGTAGGCACCGTTACCATGGAAGATTCTGAACTGGAATTACATCTGGACTTCAATGAAACCCAAACCTCATTTACCACAGGTGAGGATTCCATCGTTACGTTTACAACAACGCTCCGCCGTTTTGAACCCAGAACCTTTCTGGAGGAATATCTTGCAGCAGGTCTGTCCCCTTCGGATCTGACCTATGATTTTTTTGCTGCCAGACTCCATGAAACATATCTTACTGAGGTATATACGGAATACATTTTTTGTACCACAGAAGCGATGGCACCTCTTACCTTAAAATCAGTGCAGCTTCTCTTTCAGGATGGAAGCTTTCTGGATTACAGTGACCGCATCAGCGTCTTTGCACTGAATGAACTGGCGGAGGTAGCGTAATGGATGAAAGACTGATACAGCGTGCCGCCGCTGTCCTTGAGCAGGAATTTGGCTCGGACTGGCTTACCATAGCCCAGCAGCTCGGCACGGAAAATTTACGGCAGCGTGTGGGAAAGGAACTGACATCCTTTATGGCATTCCCGGAACGGGGCAATGGCGGCGACAACCGGTGGAGGGGCAACTGTTCCCCGGAAGTAGTCGTCTCTGTCCTCCGGTATGTTCTGGATACCAAACGCTACTATGGAAAAAGCACCTCGGATTTTGTCCTGTTAGATCCTATGTCCGGCTCCGGCACCAGCAAAGCTGCGGCAGATGCATTGGGCGTACAGTCGGTACTTTACGACTTAAATCCTGCTCCTGTAGCCGGTCTTGGCGGTTGGAATGCACTGAAAAATGATGTGGAACACTCAGCGGATTTGATTTTCTTCCATCCGCCCTACCACAACATCATCCAGTATTCGGGCAATATGTGGGGAAAACCTCATCCAGACGATTTATCAAGGTGCGAAAATTACAATGACTTTCTGGAAAAGCTGAACCTGTGCATACGCAAGCTCTATATGGCGCTCCGCAAGGATGGCCGTCTTGCCATCCTTGTGGGCGACATCCGCTCTCAGGGAAAGTTTTATTCCATACAGCACGACATGATGCGCATGGGGGATTTTGAATCGTTTCTGGTCAAGGGGCAGTTCAACTGCGTATCTGATTCCAGACGCTACGCAAAACCCTTTATTCCCATTGTCACGGAATATCTGCTGCTCTTACATAAAAAGGACGTCCTGATGATACCGTTTCATTATGCAAAGGAAGCTTTCTTCTCCATTGAAGATACGGACCTTACAGCATTGACATGGCATCATCTGATTCGGATGACCTTTGAGAGCCGCGGCGGTCAAATGACGCTCACAGAGCTTTATGAACGTCTGGCCTCCCATCCAAAGGCAAAGAAAAATACACATTTCCGGGAGCGTATCCGTGCAACCATTTACGAACACAAAGACCAGTACATTTCCTGTGGGAACGGCAGCTACCGCCTGTCCTATCAGGTCGTATAGGAAGTGTGAATTTACAGATTACGGAAAGGAATGATTACTTTTATGATTCTCAGATGGAAAAACAGACAATTACCCAAAAACAAAAAACCGCACATCCGCATTACCGCCAGACTCCTTGGCATACTGAAGCCGGGAATGCCTGCCGTTTATCTTTACAACGGCGAGCTGATCCGCACCAGCGCTGTCCGGATCATTCTGGAAGAAACGCCGGAACGTGTCCGCTTTGAAACCCAGAACAGCATTTACACCATCTCCTGTGGCACAATGCCGACGGATGCAGTAAATGCCGCTTAAACAATTACTATGGGCTGTCTGCAAAGGCAGCCCTTTTCAGAAAGGAGGCTCTTATGAACACAAATGAACTTTCCATAGAGGAGCTGCGTTCCCAGCTACTTTCCCTGTTAGGGACACTGCAGACGAACCGGGAAAAGGTTCCGCTGGACATCCTGAAGACCAGATACAAGAAAGGCTATGGTGATTTGTGCCAGAAACTGCGTTGCTGCGCTTCGGAATATGCCAGACAGCTAACGCTATCCGGCATCCGAATACACAGGGATTATCTGGAGGAGGGCGTTTCCCGTGTGGAGCGCCTCATCAAAACTTCCGGTATCCTGAAGCAGCTTTCCTGCGATATTTTCAAAGCGTGGGACATAGAAGCCTTTGAGCGCCACTGCAGCCAGTTTCGGATTGCACTTTTAGCGGAAATGGATCATTTCTACCGGGAATATCCCGGACTCTATATCACAAAGGAATGTCTGGAAAATCCGGATATGCTGCTTCTGCTGTACAGTCCGGTAAATTACTGTGTTTTTGTAAACGACACATGGATACCGCTGGAAATCTACCAAAAAGGCAGCACAACAACTATCAAAAATCAGGCGCCTGATGCCTGAATTACGGAGGAAAATCAAATGAGTTTAGAAATAAGACGCCTGATTAACGGGCAGATACACACAATTACCCTGACAGAGGAGGAACTGGAACAGGCATACCGCATCAAAGAGCGGCGCTATCTGGATGAAGATTTCGCCAATGCGCTGGCAGATACAGCACAGAACCCGGATACCAGATTCCATACCGGTCATCTGGAGGAATTTCCGGAGCTTACGGACTGGCTCTGTGAGTGCTTCGACCACTTTTATGACGCCAATATAAGCCATAATGATTTGATGGAGCTTACCATCAATCACCTGTACCACGCCAGTCTGACACCGGAATTTTTTACCCAGCTTGCTTTGAAGGCACCTGCTTTCTGTGCCGGCTCCGAAAAAAAGCCGCAGGACTGCGAAAGGAATTGTCCCCGCTATTACCGCTGCTCTGACATTGCTACGGCAGATGACCGGAGTAAGCGCTGGGAAACCCTTTCCTCTCTGCTTACCATGCACATACATGGAAGCTGTACCTGCAGCAAAGGTTCAGAGGAGGCACAGTGCCCCGCTGCAAAATATCTGCATGGCGAGTGGGACATCTCTGACTTTTTTCATGCGGAAGAAAGAAGGGAGGCGGTCTGATGAAAAAGCTGGAGAAGATAAAAGAGAAAATTCTTACCATCATTCAAAAGGAAGAAATAAAAACCCAGTCTGAAATAGAAGAATTACCCAGAAAACAGCAGGACAATATGGACTTTTACGGTATCGGCGGTCCTTACCAGCGCTATGAGAAAGCTATCGAGCGCAGACGAAACCACTTGTCCGAGCTGGAAGCTTTACGGAAAACACAGACTTCCGTGGTTGTTTTAGAAACCCTGCGGCTGTACGGATACTTCTGCCCTTCCTGCAATGAAAAAGTTTACCTGCAGGGGCAGAATCCGGATACCGTGGAATGTCCCATCTGCAACCGCAGAATTTACAGGGACGGGGTTTACACGGAGTGGAACATACAGAAAAACAGCAGATTTACCCGTCTGCACAGACAGGGGTACTGAGATAGGAGGATTACCAAATGGCATTATACAAAAAGCTGGATTTATGGTCCATCACGGACGGCTTGGACAAAATGATGGATTACTGCTTCAACGGAAATGAAAAGGACAGCCCGTACTGGGACTATTATTATGAGCAGATTAACGAGTTATGCAACATAGCATCTGACCTCTACATAGAGCTGGATGAGTTAAAAAGCAAACTCTGGTATCAGATGCCTGCCAAGAAGATTGCCTTCTGTGATGAAGACGACAGCAGCCAGACTGTCATTGCGTGGTTCAACACTGCTGCGGCAATGCTGGCAGACACCGATATGGCAGAGCTTCTGGAACATGAAAATATCTACTGCGCAGATCTGTACGAAGAAAAGCAGAAACGGATTACAGCCCTGAACCGCCTGACCAAGCAGCAGCAAATGCTTCTCTATACGGAGGTTTTAGGGTTCATCACCCGGTATCTGGAGTTATCTGCCGCATTTGACACGATAGAAGCCGTGATTACCGAGCTGGATTACCACCAGTCTGCCATAGCACACAAGGCCGGTGTCACACTGCCACAGGCGGCTTATGTTTAAAATATCACCGATTTGAGAAGGAGGATACTATGTATATCAGCACATCAACCTACGGCGGCATTGACTGGCACGACTCCTATACGGTTTACCGCCAGTTAAAGGACAAAGATTCTTACTGTATTGAGGAGCAAATGGTTCCTGACATGATTGCCGGGGACATTGCCTGCACCTATCCCTATGTGGAAAATCTGAAAGAAAAGGTTCTCCATGCACTCTCTGAAGAATCCTGTTTTCGGTTTATGATCAAGACAGAAAGTACGGATGCGGATGGAAACATTGTCTATCAGGATTGTGAAACCTGTGATGAAAATGGCCAGATATGGTACGAAAACGAAGCAACCTTTAACGGCAAAGAACAGACTCTGATGCTGGATTATGCTTACGGTCAGGTTTCCTACATTACCACCTACCATGCAGAGGACATCCCGAATGAACATCTGGGCTACATTGTTACAGAGGACTTTCTGGCTCCGTCCAAAGGTGTTTCCGTCGTAGAAAGACTTTACCATGACATTTTCGATGACCTGCAGGAAGCACAAAGCTATGCCGATACCTTCAGACTGCATGATTTCGGATACCCAAAATCCGTAATGACCTTTCTTGTCTGCAATAAGAATGAAGTCTCCCAGACAACATGGTATCAGCAGCAGAAAAAAGCCATGGAGCTGATGGAACAGAAACAACAGACACCTTTCTATGACAGCTTCCATATTTTTACCGATGCACATATCAAAAATCTTGAAAAATTTTAAAGGAGAACAACAGTAATATAATTATCTGAGCCGACTGATAGCAGCCGGCTCTTTTTACTATATATTGTATTTATTTGTTTGACTATTTCTATATGTAGTGGTATAATTATTTTGTTATTGAATTTGTGCCATCCCAAAAAGGGAAATCACACGTTGTTTAAGTTTGTACGAAGTCAGAATGTATAGAGCGACAGCCGCTCTATGCCTTCTGGCTTTTTTATTTGCGGCAGATGCTGCACGTTAGCAGGAATTGTATCGGGTATCCCGTATGACTCCTGCTTTTTTTATGCAACGGGAAAGGAGGATACGGAAAAGAATTCCGCACAAATCAATGATAATCCACAACAAAAGGAGATGAATGAAACATGCACTATTTAACCCTTGTCACTGCTGAAATTCCTGCTTTGGAAGCAGATTTACAGACTGATCAGGAAATGGCGGAGCAGATTTCCGCCTTAGAACAAAAAAGCTCAACTTATCCTGAAAGGCCGCCTGTTATTCTGACGCTTGCTCTGGAAGCGTGCAACAACCGGCGGGATACCTTCTCCAGAGCGGTAAATGATTTTGTCGCAGAAGCTCTGGAACGCTATGCTGCAGAGACCGACAACCCAGATTATCTGGAGTTCTGTGATAAAACAGAGGAGCTTCAGTCCACCTACCAGAGCCGCACTGACTGTATCCGGCTGCCGGAAGGACGCATCCTTCCCATCTACAGCAGCCGCCTCAACAACCGTTTTACCATAAAAGACGGCAAAGTCTATCAGTGCCAGGCAGGACCACTCAGGCATGAGAAACGTACAAAGGCTACCAAACGCATGAAAGCACTGCCCGACTACCCGATAAGCAGGTTATTTCCCAGCTTTACGGCTTTCGCTGAAGAATACTATGGCTATCCCTACTATGAGGAGCAGAAAGCTTACGGCTATTATTACAACCCGGACGCCTTCTATGATTACTATTCCATCGGCGGACGCTGGACAGACCTCTTTCTGGTAAAGGACAGCTGCATGGAATGCTCCATCGGTGCCAGAAGCTGTCCCAGCGAAAAAATCCCTGCCCCTGAAGGCTACAAGTGGGTATGCGCCGCCAGAAAGAAAGATATTGAGTGGCAGGCCGTCCGTGACTGGCATCTTCAGCAGGCAAAAGACCGCTTCCGGAGTCTGGAAAAATTATTCCTGACCGGGGAACGGGATAAGGACATCTACGGAACCGTCACGGAAAACGGCATCAGCTTAAACGGCACTCTGATTTACCGGAAAGGCGACAGCGCGGAGGAATATCTGTCACGCCGAGGCTATGACCATATTCCCCGCTATCCCGCTTACTTTTATGCTTTTCTGGATGAGAACGGATGGCGGTCAATGGATGACATTGCAATCAATGCCCAAAACGAAACAGATCAAAAGAACTAGCAGCAAATACTGGAGGATTACCTGGATTCCATTGCGGATGATACGGTTCTTATCGGTGTGGACTGCCACATGTAAGGAGGAAAACGAATGAACAATAACACAGGACATATCCGTGAGCTGGTTGAACGGCTGAACGGATACCGCCATGAATATTACAATGAAAATAATCCCAGCGTAAGCGATGCCGTCTATGACCATCTGTATGATGAGCTGAAACGGCTGGAAACAGAAACCGGCATTGTCTTCAGCAATTCCCCGACGCAGACGGTAGGATATAAAGCCGTCAGTGCGCTGAAAAAGGTAAGGCACCCGATTCCGCTGTTGTCCCTTGACAAGACCAAGCAGATCCGTGAACTGACCGCCTTTCTGAAAAAGAAATATGCCCTACTGATGCTGAAGCTGGACGGTCTCACCGTAAAGCTTGTGTATGAAAACGGCAGACTTGTCGAAGGCTCCACCAGAGGCGACGGGGAGGAAGGAGAAATCATTACCCACAACGTCCCTGCTTTCTGCAATGTTCCGCTGAACATTCCGTACAGGGAGCGTCTGGTCGTTACCGGGGAGGGCTTTATCCATAAAAATGACTTTGTACGCCTGAAGGATACCCTTGTGGGCGGTGACGGCAAACCTTACCGCAACGCCAGAAATCTCGCTGCCGGTTCCATCCGCAGCCTGAGTGCAGAAACCTGCAAAGAGCGTAAAATCAACTTCTTTGCATTTAACGTGCTGGAAGGGATGGATGAAACCGCAGACCAAAAGGACAGCCGCAGCCAGAAGCTACTTGCCATAGAGGAATATGGGTTTGAAATCTGCCCTTTTCTTCCGTTATCGCCGAATGTATCGGAAGATGAGCTGGAAACGCAGATCAATACCCTGCTGGAACTTGCGGAAGCATCGGATATTCCCATTGACGGCATGGTCGTCCGTTTTGACAGCCTCTCCTATTCCCGGAGTCTTGGACGTACCGGGCACCATTACAACGACGGGCTGGCTTTCAAATTTGAGGACGATACCTACGAAACCGTCTTCCGCTCGATTGAATGGCAGACAGGACGCACCGGTGAAATCGCTCCCGTGGCAGTCTTTGATGCCGTGGAAATTGACGGCTGTGATGTTTCCAGGGCAAGCCTGCACAACGTAAGCTTTATCAAAAATCTGGAGCTGCATCCCGGCTGCCGTATTCTGGTGTCCAAGCGCAATATGATTATTCCGCATATAGAGGAAAATCTGGACCGTGGCGCCTACGAGAATATGCTGCCTGAAACCTGTCCCTGCTGCGGACAGCGCACCCGCATCTATTCACGCATTCTGGATAACGGACGTCTGGTAGAAACCCTGCACTGCGACAACGCTGACTGCAGAAGCCGTATCCTTCAGAAATTCGTGCATTTTGCAGAGAAAAAGGCAATGAACATCACCGGGCTTTCCGAAGCTACGCTGGAAAAGCTGATTGATGCAGGCTTTCTTCAATCCTATCAGGATCTTTACCATCTGGACCGTTATCGCAGCGAAATCATTGCCATGGAAGGCTTTGGGGAAAAATCATATGAGCGTCTGCAGGAGTCCATTGAAAAAAGCAGGAACACCACCTTTGTCCGCTACCTTGTCGCCATGGATATTCCCATGATTGGCAGAACGGCAGGCAGGGCGCTGGATAAGCTATTCCACGGAAATCTCAGGGAGCTGGAGCTTGCCGCACTGGATTACTATGATTTTACCGCACTGGAGGATTTTGGAGAAATACTGAGCGGCAACATCCACGAATGGTTCCATAACTCAGATCACCTGATTTTATGGCGCACTTTACAGAAAGAATTTACCTTTGAAAATGTATGGGATGCCAATACATCCGGAGAGGAGAACACTATGAACGAAACAAAGAATAACAAATTTACAGGATGCACCATCGTTGCAACAGGAAAACTGGAGCACTTCACCCGTGACGGCATCAACACAAAGATCGCCGAGTTGGGAGCCATTGCAGGCAGTTCTGTCACCAAAAAGACAGATTACTTAATCTGCGGAGAAAAAGCTGGCAGCAAGCTTGCAAAGGCGCAGCAGCTTGGGATTCCCGTGCTGATAGAACAGCAGTTTCTGGATATGCTGTCTGCATAGGAGGGTATTATGGATACAAGTATTGACTGGATTATACACTATGTCTTTGACGATCCCGCCCCTTATCCTTATTTGTGCAATGCCCATACACACGGAATGGCGAAATACCAGCACCCGGATTTCCAGCTGGTACTAAACCTTCCCCAAGAGCACATCTGTTACCTTCTAAATACACTGGGTATGCGGGTACAAAGTGGGGAGACCTTCCATGATGGTGATATGGTTTCCGGTATATATGAGGACTGCAGCATACGGCTGAAGAAAGTACGGGAAACCGGACGAGACGTTCTGCGGCTCATTATTCCGGATAAACATAACCGCTTTCCGGAAGACGAAAACTGTATGGAACCCTACCGGCATCAGGAACTGGAAATGTTTGAAAACTAGGAAATACGCTATTAGAAAAAAGCTGTCTGAAAAACGGCAGCTTTTTTCAAGTATTTGTAAATTATGGGATACTTATTCCATATAAGAACCACATTTGGTAATCTATTAAATTTTTATATGCAACTGACAAAACGGCGGCGACATGATATAATGTAGGAAAGGGGATGGCACGGATGTAAAGAAAAGCAAGCAGACACCAAAAACCCTATTAAATAAATTTTACGGAGGATATGATGTCAGAAGGAATTGCTTACCAGAACAAGGACATTTTATTTAAAATCCTTGGCCAAACCTATAAGGAAAAAAGCTTTGCGGCATACGGAATCGATCTCCCGCCTATCCGGGAACTGCTTCCGACCAGCCTGCCGAAAATCTCAGCAAATGAAAAAGACATTGACAACCTGTTCCTTTTAGAGGACGGTACTTATGCCATTGTCGATTATGAGTCTGAATTTAAAAAACTGAATAAGATAAAATACCTGAATTATATTGCACGGGTAATGGAAAAATACTACAGGGAAGATGAAAATTTCAACCTGCGTCTGGTGGTCATCTATACCGGTGATGTCAAAAGCGCAGAGCCGGTTTTTGAAACCAACTGTATTACCCTTCGCATGGAGCAGGCTTTCCTCTCCCACATAGACGGCGAGGCGGCCTTTGATACAATCCGACAGAAAATCAGTTCCGGCACACCGCTTGAGGACGATGACCTGATGAAGCTGGTCATCCTGCCCCTTACCATTCCCGGTACAGAAGGAAAACAGGCGATGCTGGAAAAGATTGTGGAGCTGGCAGAACAGGTAAAAGATAATGAGCAGCAGATATTTATCCTGTCCGGCGTAATCGTAGCAAGTGACAAATTCATCAACAGAGAATATATGGAGCAGATAAGGAGGAGAATCAATATGACACAGTTAGGACAGATGTATGAAAAAGAAAAAATTGAATACGCTAACAAAAAAAGCAGAGAACTTACTCTTGAAATGGCAAAATCAATGTTAAAACGAGACATTGAGATTGTTGACATCATGGAGATTACCGGGCTGACTGAGGCAGAAATTCTTCGCCTCCAGGACGAAGCGTTAACAGTATAACCAGTAACACCAAGCTGCCCTTATCAAATGGGGCAGCTTTTTTCATGCCATATTACTACACTTCCACATCATCCCATATCCCTTTAAACACCGGCTGCCTAAGTGCATCCAGCGTATTTGGCATATACTCCACGGTACACACCCTTTCCGGTCTGCACCATACAATATTGCCCTCCTTGGGAGGATTTACAAACGGACAGTTCCCTTTCTTCAGCAGACGCAAGATTTCCCGGCGCACACCCATAGTAACAGTCCCGGCATACTGCAGTTGCCCTTCCCTGTATTCTCCCAGAATCAGGCTGGCCATATTTCCCTGCGGATATCCGCAGTGCTCATATCCGCAGATTACGAAATCCTTATCCGCCATGCGCTTAAATTTAACCCAATCTTTCGTCCTTTTTCCCGGATGATATAGGCTGGAAGCTTTCTTTGCAACAACACCCTCCAGTTCTCTCTCAACCGTCATCTGAAACAGCTGTGTCCCCTTTTTCCGGAATATATCGGGAAAGGGCAAGCCGCTCTCCCTCTGCCACATTTTCAGCAAGTATCTCTTTTCTTGAGAGAAGCGGAACGGAGAGCAACTCCCTGTCCCCACACTGCAGGCAGTCATATGCCACAAAAGAAGCCGGAAGCCTTCCTGCTCCCAGCTCTATCTTCACCCTGCGTGTCAGCAATGTCCTTTTCTGCAGTTCATAAAAATCAGGAACTCCATTTACCATAACCACCAGTTCCCCGTCCAAAACACATTTCTGTTTCACCTGTCGGTGAATCTGATTCAGCTCCGGAAACCTTGGAAGCAATTCCATGTTTCTTTTATTCCGCAATACTGTTTCATTTCCATCCAAATAGGCAATACACCTGCATCCGTCCAGCTTCAGCTCATAAATCCAGTCCGGGCTGTCAAAAGGAGCCTGCATACTGGCAATCATCATCGGGGAAAGGTTCCTCTCCTGAAATAAATCCATTATGCGCTTCCTGCCTTCCTTCTGTTTCCCAGTCCGTTTTTCGTCTGATCCAGAGATTTCTGCAGCGCTTCCATCAGGTCGATTACATTGTCCGGACCGAAAGTATCCGCTGTCACAATTTCCTGTCCCTGAATTTTCTTCATAATGGCCTCACGCAGCCTTGCCTGATACTCGTCCCGGTAACTTTCCGCATCAAAGGGCTGCGTCATATTCTGAATCAGCATCTTCGCCATTTCCAGCTCCTGCTCGCTCAACTTCATCTTAGGAATCTGTTTCGGCACCGCAGCAATCTCATCATGATAAAAGAGGGTCTTTACAATCATCCCATCCTTCAGCGGATACAGCACCAGCAGCTTCTCATTGATTCCCATGACGGTCTTTGCAATCGCCACCTTCTTTTCCAAAGCAGCGACTGCCGTAAAAGCTCAAATGCCTTCTCAGCTCCCGCTTCCGGAATGGCATAATAATCCTGTTCATAATAAATCATATTTACTTCCGACATCTTGGCAAACTGCAGGATATGAATCGTCTTATCCTTCTTTGTCTTAATCCGCTCCAGTTCATCATCTGTCATTACCACATATTTATCTTTTTCATACTCATAGCCCTTGATAATATCCTCTGCTTTTACTTCCTTACCACAATGACTGCAGTATTTTTTATACTTGATACGGGCCTTGCTTTCCTTCTCAAGCTGATTAAAATGAATGTCGTTATCTACCGTGGTCTTATACAGTCCCACAGGTATCAGAACCATTCCCATAGATATGGAACCTTTATGCGCTACTGCCATATTTTTCACCTCTCTTGAGGCATAGTATCTGCACAAATATTTCTTTTCATGCAAAAACACTGCAAACATCTGCTACAGTGTCATTGTCAAATTTTTAAGCGTTTGCGGAAGGATTTGAACCTTCGGTGCGTTGCCGCACACCACCTTAGCAGGATGGCACCATAAACCACTCGGACACGCAAACGAAAAGTGGATGGGGCAGGACTCGAACCTGCGCTGTTTCTTTGTGACGGATTTACAGTCCGCTGCCCTCGCCGCTAGGCATACCCATCCGTGGGGTGACCAGGGGGAATCGAACCCCCATAAGCAGATTCACAATCTGCCGGACTGCCATTGTCCTATGGCCACAGTAGCTCCTGTGGGACTTGAACCCAACATTTCCGGCTTGAGAGGCCGGCGTCCTAACCTTTAGACTAAGGAGCCATACTGATTCCCGCGGGACTTGAACCCTGCATTTCCGGCTTGAAAGGCCGGTGTCCTAACCTTTAGACTAGGGAACCTTGCTGCAGGCATTTTCTGCCTGCTATTTGTTGTTATTACTTTTCCTGTTTTTCATTCATGCGCTGATTTGTGCCTGTGCTGCCGTATCAATAACCAGAATATCATCCAGACGTACCTGCAGAACTGCTGCCAGCGCCACCAGATTATCTATGGTCGGGAGAGCTACACCCTGCTGCCACTTGTATATCGCCTGCGGAGTAGCAAATCCGAAAATATCCTGCAGATCCCTTACAGATAACCCTGCCTGCTTCCGCAGCCTGTTGATATTCTGTCCTGTCTTTATCATATCTATGGTCGGCAAATTCACCATGTCTTTCACCTCCTGCTATCAAAATTCAATATTCAGGCGGTAATGCCCCATGTGGGATTTGAACCCATGACCCCTCGATTAAAAGTCGAGTGCTCTGCCAGCTGAGCTAATGGAGCATAAAAAATACCGCCCATCTTGAAGAGATTTCCTCATCTTAAGATAAGCGGTACTTGAAATCTATGATTTATCTCCGATAGTCTGTAAAAACAGACAACCGGATACTACACAGTTTTTCGCCTTTTCCTTATCTTACATGAGCGCATCTTAACCAGACTCTGCTCTTTTTCTTTACTGAGCAGTGCCTCATAATGTTCGCTATGCAGATAATAAACAACTGAAGTTGTTGCGAAACCATTCGCAGCGAAATTAACTGTTGCCATGATCGTTTCCTTTCTGGACTCATCCGTCCGCTTTGTTTTCTAACTGTAATCACTATAACACCGATTTTCCAATTTGTCATTATACCGGTAATATAATTTTCAGTTTACTTTTGCCTTACTTCCAGCCCATCCAGCTTCAGCCCCGGCAGCCCTACCAAATACCAGTTCTCATACATCTCCACACGGGCAGGAACCCAGACATCATTCAGCTTAAACTCGAAGACTTCTCCACAATGGATTCCGCCATAGTCACGTCTGTCCCCATCCTCATCAATATAATGAAAATTATATCTGCCGCACTCCCTGTCATAAAATAATGTACCCTGCTTCATCAACGCTTCCTCCTGCAATATGTATTTTTATATAGAATAAAGATACTGCTCCGGCTATTTACTTGAAATTTCTTCTGCATTTTCATACTTTTTCACCAGCCGATAGAAGCTGTCCTTCTTCAATCCCATAAGCACCATTGCTTCCTTTGCAGAAATAGCACCTGCCCTCCATCTGTCATAGCACTCCACCCAGTTCTCCGGAAATTCCACCTTGGGTCTGCCCAGATGCCTTCCTTCTGCCTTTGCCACCTCAATTCCCTGGCGTTGCAATTCGTGCCTCTCCTCCCAGTCACCCTCTGCCACATAGGACAGTAACGCCAGCACAACGTCCGTGATGACCTGTCCTATCAGGTCTTTATTCAGTGAGGTATCCAAAATCTTCATATCCGCCACCCGAACATCCATCTGAAGTTCCTTTGTAATATGATTCCACTCCTGATAAATTTCCCGGTAATTCCTTCCGAACCGCTTCAGCTCCGTGACCGTAAGCCTGTCTCCCGGCCGCATGATATGATTGACCAGCATATCGTATGTCTCCCTGTTGAAATGATGCCCTGACTTTTTCTCCACATAGATATTCCGCTCCTCGATACCCATATCCAGCAGAATTTTCACCTGTCTTGCCGGGTTCTGATCCTTAGAGGAAACCCGTACATATCCAAAATCCATAAAACCGCCTCACTTCCTATAGAAATCCGTGTCGCAAAAGGTCTGACCTGTCCCCTACGATGTCGCAAAAGGAAAAACAAACCTTCTGCGACATAAAACAGGGGCATATACACACCAAAATAAAGTTCTCTAATGGTATACCTTTTGCGACACATCATTCTATACGCAGAGAAGTGTCAAATCACAACGCTTTCTGCCAGAACACTGCCACTTTCCATCCTTAAATCCGGAACTTCTGAATACACTTCAAAAGCGTTGCGGAAAGTTCCTGATACAAGTCCTCATCAAAGATGTTGATGTCCATGGAATTCTTGATCAGCAGCGGACGGTACATCCTGAAAATTTCTTCCTGCGCCTTTTTATCTCCGCTCTGCGCCTGTCTGAGCAGCTGTTCAAAATTCACCATTTCTCACCTCCAGTTCCTTTCTCAGTTTTCTGATGACATAGTAATATGCCATCTCTGCCTGCTTGGGTTTCATGCCAAATTTACTGCCAAGCTCTGCAAAGGTAAGCTCCCCGAATACTCTGGCAAAAAGGAGTTTCCGCTCACGCTCCTTCAGCCGATTAACTGCCCGAAAAAGCTTTTCACTTTCCAGCATAACCAGCAGTTCTTCAAGCCTTTCCCAGTCCTCCATGATAAATTCTGTCTGTGCTCCGACGTAATCATGATACTGCGTATCAAAGTCCAGATAATTTTTCTCCAGCAAATCTGATTGTATTGCTTCCACTTTCTGCTGTTGTTTTTTGCGCTCCATATAGTGTATCCGCTGATTGGTCACTGCTGCTACCAGATATGCCGTGAAGCGGTTCTGCACGGAATTTATATTTATCTCAGTCATTTATTATTTTCTCCAATCTTAAATTTTTAAAATTAAATTCATTTGGAGGTGACCGAGATCTAAAATAAAACTCAAACAAACAAAAAAAATCGAACACGTTTACATATAACGCATTCGATTTCCTATATTTTTCATTCTTTCGTACAATGAATTCAAAACACAACCAATAGGCGATTCCTCTCTTATTTATTGTGTCTCAGTATTCATTCAAAAAATCTATCTATTTATTTTTACATTTACCTATTGCCATCGTAATAGCAATCATTAAGATTGTCATAGTAATTATGTTTAAATATTTACTCCAACCTAAAATAGAAAATATGATTGCCATAGTTCCGTCTATCACCAAAAATTGCTTTAGTCTCTTTTTAAATTGTTTGTCCTCATCAGCATCTATTGCTCTATTTATGTTCTCAACAGGATACAAGTTGAAAACTATAACCTCTGATAAAAAGAAAAAAATAAGTTCGACATATATTGAACAGTCAAAATATTTTCCTAACAGCATAATAATAAAAAAGGTCAGGCACGATAAAGAAAAACATGACCAGTAATTATCTAAATGTAATCCCCCTGAATACGATCGCAAAGGAACAAAAATCACAAAAAACAGTAAGCCTTCAAAAAAAGTGTGTAATGCTAACGATATTGCAAAACAAACTATTATGCACAATACAGTTTCCATGACTATAGTAAATCCGTACTCATAGATTTCCCGCTCATCTTCCTTTACAGTGCCCTTTTGAATGACGTAGTTTGCTAAAATTTTAGCTGCCTTATCCATTTTAGAACTTTCGGAACCTCTTCAGTTCTTCCGGCTGCTTAGGTTGATGATATATAAAAGCACATCGACTATTTGCAGCAGATGTCAGCATGGCAGTAGCTATAGATGACATAACATTAGCAAACACTTTCTTTTCACTCTTTTTTTTCATTATTTTGCCCTCCTTTGAATGAACTGGTACATTTGTAAATTCTAAAACAAAAAATCACTTACTATTCTGTTCTGTCAAATTTACGGTAAATACTGTCAAAAATTCTCAAGATTCATAGTAACTGTTATTACAAATTGTCCCTCTTCATCTTCTATTATAACGTCTCCATTATATTTTCTTGCAACTCTAATAATAGAATTTATTCCATACCCATGTTTTTTAGAATCTTCTTTGGTAGATAATAATTTACCGTCTTTATCTTTTTTTAGTGAACCTGCTAATGGATTTTTTACGACCAGTATCAAAGCTTCCTTTTTTATTCCCATAGCTATCTCTATTTTCTTCGCTGAAGATTTACTTTTCTCTGTTGCTTCAATTGCATTATCAAGAGCATTTCCTAAAACTATCCCTATATCACACTGATTTATCGGCAATTCTTCCGGAATAAAAATTTTTAGTATAAACTCAATCCCTTTTTCTTTGGCTGTTGCATATTTTGTGTTAATTAATGCATCAATGCATTTATTTCCTGTATCAGATACAATTTCTCCAGATTGACAGTTTTGAATTATTCTATCAATATTTTGAAGCACGGCAGCTTTATTTTCATATTCTATCTCATTTTTCAGCACTATTAACTCATTGATCCAATCATGTTTTTCTCTATGAAAATTCTCCATTACCTTTTTTTGTTCTTCTGTATTTATAGCCATAATATTCATTTGTTGCGTATAAACAGCCTTCTCTTTTTCCATTATAAAATTTTCAGAGATTTTTGAATAAATTTCCAAAATGATTATATTAAAAAGCAATAAAATGCTGAATGTTATCACAGAAGGAAAGACTTCTTTTATATCATTAATTGAATAAAATTCATTTACTGCAATATAAATACTCCCTATTGGTACAAATAATAATCCAACATAATACTTTGCCGGAATGAGGTTGTTATCTGTTTTTTTCCAGATAATAGAAAAAACATATACACCAATAATCATAACTATTTTTGATATAACATTTCCTGCCATATTAGAATGGATTTCTTCCAATGGTAATATATTTACACAAAACGAAATCATTATTTCTATTATTAACCATACAACATATAAGGAACAAACTTCTAAAACACTCTTTTTTCCTCTGTCAGCATAACCAAGTAGTGATATTAATATAACTAAAACTATACTTACAATGGTTGTCCATATAGATGCAATGCCACTATTCATTTGTACATAGGCTTGAAAGATAGCAAACAAAACCCATATACCAATAGACAAAAAATTTTGTCTTTTTTTGCTAAAAATCCCCAAATATCTATTTACAATCCAAAGTGTTGCAACAACCATTGTACCATTAAATATAAGATTCCCTATACTATACATTAATTTCTCCTCTTAACATTTTTCCGTAATCTATACTAAATTGCTTTTGTCTATCTTCGCTAATTGGCAGATTAGTTCCATTTATTAATGTGACTTCTGATTTTGTTCTTGACTTAATCAAAAAATAATTTACTAAATATGACTGATGAATTCTCAAAAAAGGAATTTTCCCTTTCTCCAAATTCTTTTCTACATCCGACAATTTTCCATTAAACACATGTATTTCTCCACTTTTCTCATGGATACTAATCTGCCTTCCTCTGCTTTCATAATACAATATATCTTTACAAGGAATCTTATACTCTTGATTTCTATATTTAAATGCGAAGAAAAAACTTTTACTACAAATTTTTTGATTTGCGTCTAAGAATATTTTCGAGAAGGACGCAGAATCTATTGGTTTCTTTATAAAAGCGAAAACGTCTAAACGAAACAACTCCATCATATATCTGTCATAACTTGATACAAAGATCAAAATAACATTATCATCCATTTTACGGATATTTTTAGCTGCAGAAATACCATCTCCATTTTCCATTTGAATATCAAGATATATCAAGTCAAATTTCTGACCAGTAAGAATTCCCTTTTCCAAAGTGAATCCACTAAGATAAATCTCTGTATCCACTTTAATACCTTCATTATCACATGTATTCAATATAATATTCTCTAACTGATGGGCAAATAAATTATCATCATCACAAATAGCAACTTTTATCATCTTTATCCCTCTTGTTATATAGCGCAGATACTAATCTTCAAAAAACTCTTCATAACCAACATCAAAAATAATTTTTAAAGCCTTCAAGTCACTTGCTTTTATATTCCTTCTGCCTGTTTCTATATTTGCCAATGTACTTCTTGACATGTTACTTCCCATCAACTGCATTTTCGTTACCAGTTCTAATTGAGTCATGTTCTTTCCTATTCTTATATTCTGTATGTTTCTTCCAATTGGAATATCATGAAGTATCCATTGCATAGTGTTGCCTCCTATTTGTGACTAATCAGAAACATTAAACTTAGTATAGACAGTATTTTCTAATTCTCTGTCACCTATCAGAAACAATACTTATACAATGCTTATATAATACATATTATTTTGACTTGTTATTTATAAAAATTCATCTCATATCCTATTACCTGCTTTCATAGCGCTTATTTCTATAATATACAAAAAGAAGCAGACAACTAAAAGTTATCCGCCTCTGTTATTTATTGCTCCTGAAATGCTTCCAAAGATTCCATAATCCCAATTAGCGCATCTTCATCAAATCCTTGCAACAAATCATTCTCTTTTTGCGGTTCTGGCTCCTGCACATCACCCGCCGCACTTCCCACCTGTCCTTCCTTTTCCTCCATCACCTGAAGAACAATCCGCTTAATAGTATCATAGTCAAAGGGTACTCCTATAGGTTGAAGAATCTCTCCGTTTTGTTTCCTATTCTGATAGGCGAGAACCGCTTTCACGATGTACTGTGCTTTTCCCCTCCCCATGGAGTTCAATAATTCTGCTACATATATATGATCCGGGTCTTCCTTCTTAAAGCCAATGGTCATGATATATGGATTTTTCTTTTCCATGGCAGCTACCTGCCTTTCTTCTGTACCTGATAGAGCAGCCCGTACCCCTTTGCATTGGCACAGATGTCCTCAATAAATACACATTTTCCAACTTTATCAGAGTTCTCCAGATACTCCCTTAAAAGCAGCGCCCCTCCTCCGATAAATACCACGCAGCCAGTCTTTAAATCCAGTCCCCGCTCCCTGAGCGTTCCTAACAGATCATCCACATAGGTCTTTGTCATTTCCTGTACCATGCGGATAACCTGCATATCATAGTCTGTTTTCTCACCCTTTATGATACTGTCTATATCCGCATCCTCCAACAGAATGTCATACTCGGAATTTACACGGGAGATAATCGTGTTATACAGTGTAATGACCCCTTTTTCCAAAGAATCACATACAGACAAATCTGGCCTGCCGCCACGAAGCAGCAGATAATCCAGCGTAAAGCCACCAATATCCACCGTTGTCACTTTGCTGAAAGAGGAAATCTTCGGATAAATGGTCATTGCCGCCGCATAATCCTGCGGAAAGACAGCTGCATCTGCAATCTCCAGCTGATATTCTCTGCCCTTATAAATCAGACACTGCCTTCCCCGGTTCATAAAATAGTCCCGAAACTTCCTGTGCAGCGCCCCATAATGCTTTGGTGGCAGCCCAACCGGAAGCTCTACCTGCAGGATGGTATTCTCTGAACTTATCCGTTGGCGCTCTGCCTCCATAACAATGCCAAACAGCGTCAGGATAAAGAACCTCTCATCACTGCTCTTATCCCGCATGTAAGGAATCCTCTGCTCAGACAGGGTGTAATAGCGTCCGTTGTACTGCAGGAACTCTCCCAACACCGGCTTACAGTCGCTCTCCAGAATACCGGAAGTAAATACATGCTGCTCGGTTTTTAAATTACGGTTTCCATGGTCAATGGGTACAATGATTTTCTGATACATCATAGTGTCTCCTTCTTTCTTTTTTTGTTATATACGCACACATTATGTAAAAACCAACGGCAATACATAAAAAGGTACAAGAAAAAACGCCGGGCAGCGCCTCCAAAAGGAAAGCACCGCTCCGGCATAATTATTTCTATACGCAATATTTACTTATTCCGTTCCAGACTCACAAGATAATCGTCCACTCCCTTCACATGCTCTGCCCAGTCGCCGTCCTCATCCGTATCCCATGTCAGGGATTTTCCCGGAAGTGAAAGTTCCCGGCAGATACCAGCAAGCTTTTTACATCCACGCTGGATATTCTGCCGTTTGATCTGTTTTTTCTCACATAAAATAACTGTATTCCTCCAGTCTTTATGATACTGCGGACAATACCTGCATTTTTCATTGTAATCCCCACGACAGACCGGTTTCAGCAGCTTGTCCATGTCATAGGCTTCATAGACAAATTCTGTTCCGTATTCCTTCATTTCCGAAAGGAACGCAGGGAGGTTTGCATACTGGTTCGCTCCCGGCACGCAGCCGAAGGTCTTTCCTGACAGTGCATAGGATAAATCGCCCTTTAAGGGACCTTCCGTGACAAATACGGTCTTTGCTCCCGGCTCTCCTGCCAGATGCGTGGGACTGCCGGAGGAGGTTCCCTTGTTATAATTGACGCTGGAAAGCCACATATACTTCCTGCCGTCATAAGGATGATCCAGACGGATCTGCATCCCCACAATAAAGCCTTCAATATTTCTCACGGGAACCAGAAAACCGGAGGATTTTGCGGTAAAGTGGATGCTCCACTCCCCGCTTTCCTCCTCATAAAATCCCGGTACGCCTTCCAGCACACAGCCCGCCTCCAGCAAACGTCTTGCTATACTCCGGAAACCAAAGACCGGCGTGCTTTTATAGCTGTTCCTTTCTATCTGCTGTTCTGTAAAGCCTCTTTTCAAAAGCCCCTCTTTATGAGTTTCTGTCAAAGTAAGCTGGTTCAGCAGCATGGTATAGGTCTTGTGCTTTACCTCGTCCGGTGCCTGCTCCAGCGTAATAACCTCCGGTTCAGCTTCAGGTTTTATCTCCCTCCGCTTCACCTCATAGACCGGCGCCTGTTCATTTCTTCCCAGAGCGTCCTTGATTTCCTTGCAGGCCGTCTGATTATCCAGCCCGTATATTTTCCCATACAGGGCAAGCATACCGCCGCTTTCCCCGCAGCGGTTGCACTTGAACACATTTTTCTTCAGGTTGAGGTTCAGTTTCCCCTTCCTGTCGCCGCAGAACGGACAGTCCACATCCAGACTGACCGTATTCTTATGACGGATATGGAGTCCAAGCAGCTCCGCCACTTCCCTGATGGTAAAAGGAAAATCCTGATTCAAGGCTTTCCCCCTTTCCGCAGCCCGGTAACATGCCGGGCCGCTGTTATTTATCCTCTGCTCAGCCTGCTTTCTGCAAGGCGGAATCGATCAGATATTTAGAGGCTGCTCGCAGCAGATTGTCCGGCCCGTTGTACTGATTCACATACCATTGCAACGAATCCGGTTTTTCCACTGCAATCTGTCCTAACGTCTTGCCCTTGCTGTATCCCACATTGACCACGACCGCCGCTGCAGTATCCCTGTCCAGCATGGCGTAGATCTGTTCCACCGGAAGCTTTTTATCAATCGCTCCGGCATTCTGCTGTGGCGTATGAGGTGCCGGAACCGGAGATAATCCTTGTGCTGATGTCTGCCCTGTCATAGCAGGTGCCGCAGCAGCCGGTTTCTGTTCTCCTGCTCTAGGCACGTTTGCACCGGCAGGAGGCATCCCCTGTGCCGCTGCGTTCTGCTGCATGACGGGTGTTGTCTGTCCTGCCACTGGCGCATCGAGATATTCTTCAATCTGATGTTGTCCTGGCAGATTGTTTTCATCCATCACGGTTCCAGCTTCATCCATCGTCTCTGACACCACACCTGCCTCATAGCTCATGCCTGCTCCTTCTCCCTGTAAAAAACGGGGTTCAAAGGGTGCGTCAGCCACCTCCTGGTCCATTTCCTTCTCGCAGTCCGCAAACTGGAGTCCGAACCCGGCATCGGCAAGCGCCCTTCCGGTTGCGGCTGTTTCCGCAAGCTCCACAAATTTGCTGCCAAACTGGGAGTCATCTGCCCGGAACTTATGGGAAAACGCATTGGCAACAAAGTTCTCCTCCGCATCCCTGTAATTTAAATACACCCTTGCTTCGATAACTGCCATATCATTCTCCAGCTTCAGAAGGCGCTTGCTGATTCTCCCCTCCGGATATTTTAAGCGGAACCAGAGTTTGCGGAACGCCACATCCAGATAATACTTGGCGCTTTCGCCCTCTCCCTGAATTACCCGCATAAAATCCCTTGGGTTAAATCCTTCCACGCTGTTTAAATTGCGGACTGCCTCCACACTGTCATACATGGCTGCCTGATTAGTCATTACTTCACTCATTCTTTCCTCACTTTCTGCCGCACGGCGGCTTTCCACTGAGGGAGGACAGATATATCTAATAAATACCTGCCTCTCCCGTTTTTCTTGAAATTTTTTAAGCTGTCTTATCCAGCCGGATACAAAGCTGGCCGTCCTCTTTTTCCAGAAAATCTGTTTCTAAAATAACCTCCGAATCTTCCGTTTCCGACACTTTTTTCACGAACCGCTCCTGATTCAGGTAATAAAACGGTGTATACCAGACATCGTTATCCGGATGAAAGCCCGGTTTTGCAAAACTGTCCCCGTGAATCACAATCGCAGGACACCCTAAAACTGCCAGCTGCAGATAACACATCCTCACTGCCGTCACGTCAATATCCTGTGCCACGAACAATATGTTTCGCTGGAAATTGACACTATGCTCCCTTGATACATTGGCAAAAGCAATCAGCATTGCTCCTGCACCGCAGGCCGGATCACTCACGAAAAGATAGCCTTTTTCCGCAAGTTCTGCCTTGGCATCCACATCGGCATACTGTATCTCTGACATAAAGTGGCAGATATGATAGGGTGTAAAGAACTGTCCCTTCTGTTGCTGCTCCAGACTTAACCGGTGATACATCTCTCCCAGAAAATCCTGTGCTGGATTCTCCGTCAAAGCCATGACCAAAAATCCAAACAATTCCGGAAACAGCTCCTGTTCCTCTTTCTTGTATCTTCCTATGATGGACAGATACTCATCTTCCCTGTCCTGACTGTACAGTGCCGGAACGCTGTTTGACATGGAGATACACCCCATGTCAAGGAAATCATTCCATACGTTCCATACAGAGCGGCAGTAAGACAGCTTTTTAAACACCTCCAGAAACTCTTTCTGATAATCTGTTGCTTTTTCCATACTGCCTCCTACTGCTGAACTGCCTTATCTCCGCTCCGGAAATCTGTACCCAGCTCGTCAATACTTTTTACCGCAATTTCAAATTCTTCTCCTGTCAGCGGTTCCCTGACAAGCAGCTTGTTTCCATCATTATCCGTTACCTCAATGTCATTCAGCTGCATTGCTTCACTGACACGCCCCATGATACGTTCCCGCTCCATGAATGTAGTCTGACAGCTGCATTTCCTGCAGCCGCATTCGCTGAGCGTACAGCGATAGCTGCCGTCACTGATATAAGGATTACAGACCGGCTTTCCCTCTCTTGCCAGCACGGAGTATACAAAATCTAAAACTTCCCGGATAATTTCTATATTCCATGGAAATTCCTCCTTTGCCTCCTCACTGTCCAGCTGCAAAAAAGTCAGCAGCATATCATAAACCGCATTGTCCAGTTCATCTGCCCTTTCTACCATTCTGTCTGTCATTTCGACTTCTTGCTTCTCTGTTCCTGAAATCATTTTTTCCTCTCTTTCTGCCGCTTTTATCTTGCGGCGCATATTATAATGCTTAAACTGCCTCTTTCTTCTCTCTTTCCTGCGCAGCATAAAACTCCCGGATGACACGCTCCCCAAGCCTCGTATTGCGCTTGTCGCTGTCCGTGTTATGGATTGCCATGTAAATTGCTTTTTTGCTCCCCACAATCACCACCTGCTCTTTGGCTCTGGTAACGGCAGTATATAAAATGTTGCGGCGCAGCATCTTATAGAACATGGGCAGCCACGGTAAAATAACTACCGGATACTCACTGCCCTGGCTCTTATGTACGGTAGTCGCATAAGAATGCTCCACCATATCCAGCTCGTCGCTGTTATACTCCACATGCCTGCCATCGGAAAATTCCAGCCTCGTCAGCTCCATGTCATCCTCATCCGTGAAAATATCCGTCACGAACCCGATGTCCCCGTTACTGATACCGTTTTTATTCCTGTTATGGATAATCCTGTCCCCTATCCGGAAGACATTTTTCTCCTTCTTTTTCAGTGCTGTGTCCTGCCCTGCTTCCGGCTCCGGTTCCGGGTTTACCATGTTCCAGAGCACTTCATTCAGCGCATTGACACTGACCTCACCCTTTTTCCGGTAAGGTGATAACACCTGCACCTTTTCAACTCCCAGACGTTCCACGGCTTCCTGATAAATCTTCTGAATCATCTCCGCCGCCTCTGCCGCGTCCTTTGCCTCCCGGAACACAAAATCCGTTCCGTAATCAAGGGAAGCGTCATTCTGCTGCATCCGCTGGGCATTCATGGCAATCCTGCTGTTTTCCTTCTGGCGGAACACCATGTCAAGCACCGTAACCGGAATGACGCCGCACTGCACCAGCTCCCGGAACACATTGCCCGGTCCCACACTGGGAAGCTGGTTCACATCGCCCACAAGCACAAGCCTTGCACCCTGTCTGATGTGATTAAAAAACTGGAAGCTCAGCGCCATATCTGCCATGGAAAATTCGTCTGCGATAATAAAATCCGCATCCAGCATTTCCGCACTGCCCTCATTTTCCTCATCGTTGGTCAGCCCAAGGACACTGTGCATGGTAAAGCCTTCCGAAAAGCCGGTGCTCTCCACCATTCTCCTGCTGGCCCTGCCCGTGGGGGCTGTCAGCAGTACCGTGCCGCCGCCAATCTTTTCATTGATGTAAAGCAGCACCTTCTGCACGGTGGTCTTTCCTGTACCTGGACCTCCGGTAATGATGGAAACCTTATGGCTGAACGCTTTTTTCACCGCCTCCGACTGCTTTGCCGAAAGCAGGATGCCAAGCTCCCTCTGGGCTTCCTCCAACAGAAGATCCACCTGAATGTTTCCGGTTTCTTTTTCCATCAGGAGGGATACCAGCCTCTTTGCTGCCCCGCACTCAAAACCATAAAACTTAGCGGGATACAAAGCCCCGTCCTCGTAATACAGCTCCTTTTGGGAAAACAGCTTATAAATGCCGTTATACACCTCACGCTCCGTTACAACCTCTCCGCTGTAGCCGTAATTCAACTGCTCATGCACCGCTTTCTGGAACTGCTGCTTATTTACATACAGATGCCCGTCCTGCGTTTCCTGCTCAAAACAGTAATGGATGCAGCCCTCAATCCGCATGGGGTCATTGGGCCTGCACTTATTTGCCTTAGCAATCTCATCCACGGTCAGGAATCCGAAACCGCTTATCTCGCAAAGCTCAAAAGGCCGGTTTTTTACGGTTTCCAGGGCATCCGCCCCGAAATGTTCATAAATCTTTTCTATTTTCCTTGGGGTTACTTTGAATGGAGTCAGATAGGCGGCGAGATCACGCATGGCATGCCCGCCGTGATAGGATAAGAGAATGGCATCCAGTTTCTTTTGCGAAATGCCCCTGATTTCCAGCAGGCTGTCCGGATAATGGTCCAGCACGTCAAAGGTCCGTTTCCCGAAGCGCTTCACAATCAGCTCTGCTGTCCTCGGCCCGATGCCTTTTACCATGCCGGAGGAAAGATAACCCAGGATTCCTTCCTCCGTCTGAGGAAGGATTTCCTCAAAGTTTTCCACCTGCAGCTGCAGTCCTCTTTTCCCTTTTACCCATTTCCCCTGCATATCCACCTCTACACTGTCCGTGTCCGGGAGGTATTTTCCCACAGCGGTAAATGCGATGTCCGCTCCTTTGTAATAGTCGTCCCTTGCCGCTGCGGGCACTGTGCCATCCTCCGTGTGATAGACAAACACACAGAAGCCGTTTTCCTTATTCTGAAAAATGCTTTTTGCAAACCTGCATATCATGGTACTCCTCCTTTTCTTCAAACCCTGTCAGGCTGATTTCATTTCCCTGTATCACAAGGGCATAGACCGGAATCCGCAGTTCCTTTGCCCTCCGGATTTCTCCCAGCATCCCTTTGCTGATTCTGTTTCCGCACACCACCATCGCCTTGCTGAGTTCCAGAACAGACAGGCCAAACTGCAGCCCGATTTCCCGTTCCTCCGGGATGTTGTCATCCAGATACTCCGGCAGGAAGCTGTGGGGTGCGATTGCCCTGCAGTGAAACTCACCGGCAACCATCTTTACATAAAAACGGGCAAGGGACATATTTTCCCTGATTTCCGCCTCCGTCGGCGCCGACAATGGCGAACAGATATATACCAGTTCATTTTTCTTTATCATTAAGCCGCCCCTTTCTTTTTTACCGAAAAGCGTCTGCTCTCACTGACGCTCACATAATCGTCATAGACATCCGGGTGGTTAATCTTCAGCTTTTCCAGCCCTTTTTTATCAATCCCGGTGCGGTACATGGGGTTATAGGTGACTTCATACTCGCTGGTTCCCGTTTTCAGGATACCGCGGCAGCTGACGCCCAACTCCTCTACCACTTCCGCATAACTGGATTTCATCTGCTCCTCCAGTTTTTTAATCTGTGCTTCCAGAGCGGATTTTTCCGCTTTTCTTGCCAGATACTCCTCAAGGTTTTTAACAAGAGGGCGGCTGAGTTTTACCGAATCCGCATCCTTATCGGCAGGTCCGTAATGCTTCCGGATGCTCTCCAGCACAAGGCCCGCTTTTTCAGTATAGGGAGGCTCTGCCTTTTTCAGGACGTTCTCCGTCCAGAAATATTCCTCCTCCGCAATCAGGTCCTCCTCAATATCCATGTCCCTTTCCATGTGGCGGATAAAAAACTCATCCTCGTTATTCCCATACAGGCAGGCAAAGTACACCTCATTCAGGTTCATCACTGCCATGTAGTGACGCCCCTGGTACTCATAATTGACCGGGGTTGTGTCATTCTTCCACTTATCCTGACAGTTATAATTGGTGGTCTTGCACTCTAAGATACCGTGACGCCCGTCCGGAAACTCAATAAAAAAGTCCACGTCTGCAAGCATGAACGGATACAGCGGATGGCGGAACATCTTGCGGATAGGGAAAACCTTCAGACCGGTCTTTCTGGAGAAAATCTCCGCTACCAGATCCTCCAGTCTGTGTCCTACTTCCTTTGCCACCCAGTTGCCTTCTTCCTCATCCATGGCAGGCTGCAATCCAATCTTGTCATAATACAAATCCCGCCTGGTACAGAACGGGGAAAAGCCCATGATGGCTGCACAGTCGCTGCCTCCGATTCCAAGCTTCCTGTAATCAAGCCACTGCTCCCTTGTCAGCCCGTCTGTCTCCACCAATACTTCCGCTTCATAATTCAAATTTAAACTCATACATTCCTTCCTTTCCGGCAGATTCCAATTTTCTGGTCCTGCCTATATGCGCAAAAAGAGAAGGCTCTGACTCCTTCTCTCTCCACTGGTTTTGTTTTCTGTTTTCATTTTTTCGTTTCCTGAGTCTTTGCCGCTTCTGCTTTCTGCTTTGCAGCCGCATTCCGCCTTGCCATAAGTACCAGTGCATCCTCTCCGATACCCTGATCGGCTTTGGGGGCTTTCTTCTGTTTCTGCCTGCACTTTTCAATGGCAGCCTGACGATCATAGCCTATTTTCTGCTGCAGTCTTCCTGAAATGCTGCGGCATCTGTCACGCATGCGCTCATAGCCTAACGCACTGCAGAAATCCATGTGTTCCTTTTCCGCTTCCAGATAGTCATTCAGCATATCTCCGTAATCTGCAAGGGCATTACAGATGGTAATTAAATCACCCTGACAGCTGATGATGGTTTCCTCCCTCCCCCGCTCCACGTTGTAGTAACGCACTGGGACAAGATTCTGCTCATCTTCTATCGTTTCCTGTAGAATTTCTGCACTCTCCCTTACCATTTGTAGGCTCCCGGAACATCAAAATCTTCCCAGCTGACAGAGAGCGCCCTTGCAATCTTCTCCTCCATCGCCGTGATAACACTGCCCTCTGCACCTTCGCAGGCCAGGCGGTACAGTATTTCCGAAATGCCATAGTAAATCTCATGGGCAGTGCAGGGATTTTCCCCATACTGGGCAGTAAATAAATCCACCGCATCCGCACTGTATTTTCTGGCAATTCCCAGCTTATCCATGACGCCCTTCATACAGTTGACCGGATTCTGGATTGGAATATGCAGGAGCCGGATCAGATTTCCTGCCGCCAGCTGATATTTTCCGTACAGCAGCTTTAACTGCTTGTCATACTCGGCAATGCCGGTTCCGTTCCGGTGTCCCAGTCTGAGCGGGTCTCCCAGATTGATGGTAACATTCTCCTTACCATACAACAGCATAGGATAAATATTGGCTCCTCCTGCTCCGGTATCCGAAGTTGTCACACGCACAACCGGAACCATTTCCTCTGCAGTCTTTCCTGCCAAATCCAGCTCCTTCCGGTAAGCGTCCAAAAGCGCCGGTTCCCCGGACAGCTCCCACAAAGCCGATACCCGGTCATGCTCATAAAAGCCGCCAAGGTAATTGACGCCGTGGAAGTTGGCGTTCAGATAGTCGATGGTATGAAGGTAAAGCTGTTCCGTGTCAATCACGGCATAATCGCTGCCGTCACCGCCAAGAACCGCTGACACCTTTCCCTCGGAAATGCGTAACAGGGCATCTCCCTGCGCCACTTTCAGGCACTCATTCAGTATGCGGGCATAAACATTTCTTTCCACCCGGCGCAGTCCGGCGCCGTTAATACCCGCCCTGTCAAGAATACTCTTGATGGCACAGCTCCTTACGGGATAATACTCATTTCTTACCCTGAGTACCAGCCCGGTATTGGAAATGGTGTCCTTGATGATGTCCTCATCCATGCCTTCCCTTGCGTACTTCTCCCTCAGCTGGTCTGCAATCGGACTCTCCTCCGTGAGCGCTGCCAGCCGCAGCGTCTTTGACTTTCTGCGGTCCCAGCAGGAATTTTCCATCCTGCTCCGGATGCACTCCAGAAAATCCTTCTGCTCCCGGAATACTGCACAATAACTGTCTTTGTACACTTTTGTTTCATTCATGTTTCGTTCCACCTTTCTTTTCTCTCCTTTTCGGAGGTTTTTATTATCCCAGCCGCTTATGCGGATTACTGGCGCTTTTCTTTCGAAAATCCTTGGACTTCGCCCAAGCCGCTGCCTTGCAGCTTAAAGATTTTCTCGATGTACACTCAGCTGAAACCAAATGTCTGCTTCGCATGTCTACGCTCCGCTTCGGTCGGTGCTGAGCAAACATCCCCCGGATGTTTAGCACCGCTTGGTTCCCTTCCACGCCACAAAAAAAGGAACGGTTCCGTTTCGGTTCCATTCCATACAGCGTGTGGTATCCCACAAAATACTTCTTATCATCCGGAATTCCTTTACCCGGACAATAAAAAAAGTGCCAAAAGACTGCCATGTTCTGACATGGTATCTCTGACACTTCATACAATCTTAGACAACGTATGCCTCCGGTCATGGTTGCCCACGCCGGAACCCACACCGCCAGCTTTTATGACATATACCATACATATATCACTCCCTGACAGCAGGTACGCATAAAAATCAATTACAACGCAATCTTAACACAATATATTGTAGATTGTCAACTCATAGCTACAACATCTATTTTTCTTTTTTACTCTTTTTAAAAAATTTTTCAAGTATTTATCCGTTTTTGTCTCTTTACTTTTCAAAATGGTCTGAGAGGTATTTCATTCTCTCATTTCCATTCGTTCTTTGACAACTGAAGAACATACACCATCATGGATACTGGTTCCTGATGACGGACTCCCTGCTCATGGTATGTCCGCCGTCCGGATTTCATCGCTCACAGAGCAGCCGAAGACGTGGCCAGGAAGGGCATAGGAAGCGGTGATGGGAGGTATGCAATTTACTATTGCAGAAAGAGAATTATTTTATTTTCACATAAAAACTGATATACTTATAGCCAGATATTGAAGTTTCATATCCTGGCTATGGAAAGGAGGCTTATGATTACAGTTACGAAAAGTGACTTGATAGAGTTAGGATATGGTCCTTCTTTTGCGGCAGATATTATCAAAGAGGCAAAAAAACTGATGATTTCCAAAGGACATACCTATTATCAGTCCCGAAAATTAGACCGGGTGCCAAAGGAAGCCGTTGAAGAATTACTGGGGATTACCCTCCCCGACAAACAGACTTGATTGTGCTTCTTGCATATCTATGTAAGGAGTGAAATTATGGCGAAAGATATTATAAAACGAGCCGAAAATGGAACCTACTATTTCAGAGCAAATTTAGGTTACAATCCGGCTACCGGTAAGCAAATTCAAAAATATAAAAGCGGCTTTAAAACGAAAAAGGAGGCGAAAGAGGAATACTCCAAATTAATCCTATCCTCTGCTGAAGAACTGGTTGCTGATAAAGAATCGCCAACCTTCAAAAGCTTTATTGAGGATATCTATCTTCCCTGGTATAAAACTCAGGTGAAAGAAAGCACCTACAAAAACCGCCTTAAAACAGTCCAAAAACATTTTGCATTTTTCTACCGCAAAAAAGTAGATGAAATTGAACCGATTCATGTGCAGGCATGGCAGCTAAAGCTTGCCAAGGACTTCAGCCCAAATTATGTACGAATCATTCAGGGAATGCTCTGCATGGCGTTTGACCGTGCAATCATCCTTGGTCTTGCCAAGAAAAATCCGGCACGAATGGTCGGTAATATTAAATCCAAAAAGGTTAAGGTAGATTTCTGGACGCTGGAGGAATTTCAAAAAGTAATTTCCCTGCTCTACAAAGGAGATTACTACGAACACTACCTGTTCATATCATTCTGGCTGCTATTTATGACCGGCATGAGAATTGGTGAAGCCTCCGCACTTCAATGGGAGGACATTGATTTTGAAACAGGCTTACTGAGCATAACAAAGACATTGTATTATAAATCAATGAATGAATACAAATTTGTTGACCCAAAGACACAGGCCAGCAATCGCACTATCGTCATTGATGAGGATACCATAAGGGAACTAAAGGAATGGAAAGAGATTCAGGAAAAGGTTTTGCCGGATTGTGGCTTCGTTTTAAGCTACAGTGGCATTCCCACCAGCAAGCATACACTGCCAAGAGCCCTCGAAAAGCTGGCAGGCCTTGCTGGTGTCCACCGCATCAAAATTCATGCCTTGCGGCATTCCCACGCTTCTCTGCTGATCAGTATGGGAGAGAACCCATTGATTATTAAAGACCGTCTGGGACATGAAAAAATCCAGACAACTTTAGGAACCTATGGGCATCTATATCCGAACAGTAACTTTGAGGTTGCTAAAAAGTTGACCGGTATGCTCAGTTACACGCCAGCAACACACAGCATCGCCGATTACACCAGCAACCAGTTTACTGCTGAATATCATCGAGCAGTGATATAAATAATGCAATGAAAATGCAATTTATAGAGCCACATGCCCGGAACCCCAGTAAAATAGGGCTTTCTGGGGCAGCGTGGACTATTCAAACTCAATCGTTCCCGGTGGTTTACTCGTCAGATCATAGAATACTCTATTCACCCCATGCACCTCATTGATAATTCTGCTCATAACCGTCTGAAGTACTGCAAACGGAATCTCGGCAGACTCGGCTGTCATGAAATCAACCGTATTGACTGCACGCAGTGCAACTGCGTAGTCGTAAGTTCTCTCATCACCCATAACACCAACGGAACGCATGTTGGTAAGGGCTGCAAAATACTGGTTTGGCATCCAGGATGGATTTTTGCCGTGCTCTTTTTTGTAGGCGGCAACTGCTTTGTCCACCTCATCGCGGTAGATGTAGTCGGCATCCTGTACAATGCGGACTTTGTCTGCATTCACTTCACCGATGATACGGATTCCAAGTCCAGGACCCGGGAATGGCTGACGGAAAACAAGATTCTCCGGAATGCCAAGTTCAAGACCTGCTTTGCGGACTTCGTCCTTGAATAAGTTGCGGAGTGGCTCGATGATCTCTTTGAAATCAACGAAATCTGGTAGTCCTCCTACGTTGTGGTGGGATTTGATCACTGCGGATTCACCGCCAAGACCACTTTCCACTACGTCCGGATAGATGGTTCCCTGTGCAAGGAAATCAACAGCTCCGATCTTCTTTGCTTCCTCTTCGAATACTCGGATGAATTCCTCTCCGATGATCTTACGTTTCTGCTCAGGCTCTGTAACGCCTGCAAGTTTGCTGTAGTATCTCTCCTGTGCATTGACACGGATGAAATTTAAGTCGAACTGACCATTTGGTCCGAATACGCTCTCGACTTCATCTCCTTCATTTTTACGGAGAAGACCGTGATCAACGAATACGCAGGTGAGCTGTTTTCCAATGGCTCTGGATAAAAGTCCTGCTGCAACGGAGGAATCTACACCGCCGGATAATGCAAGAAGCACTTTTCCATCACCGACTTTTTCCCGGATATCCTTGATCGTACTCTCAACGAAAGAATCCATTCTCCATGTTCCGGCGCATCCACACACGCCTCTTACGAAGTTGTGGAGCATTTTGCTTCCCTCTTCGGTGTGCAGTACTTCCGGGTGGAACTGGATCGCATATAAATTTTTCTCTCTGTTTTCTGCTGCTGCAACCGGGCAGTCTGCCGTGTGTGCAACAATGTTAAAACCTGGTGCTGGTTTTGAAATATAATCAAAGTGGCTCATCCAGCAGATGGTCGTCGGTGCCACATTTCCAAATAATGGAGATGCTGTATCCACCATTACTTCTGTTTTACCATACTCACGCACCGGTGCCTTCTCAACTTTGCCTCCTAACACGTGCATCATTAACTGTGCACCATAGCAAAGTCCCAAAACCGGAATGCCAAGTTCAAATAATTCTTTGGTATAGGTTGGTGAATCCGGCTCGTAGCAGCTGTTTGGTCCTCCGGTCAAAATGATTCCCTTTGGATTCATGGCTTTGATCTGCTCGATGTCTGTTCGATAGGAATAGATTTCACAGTAAACGTTACATTCTCTGACACGTCTTGCAACCAGCTGGTTGTACTGACCGCCGAAGTCGATGACGATTACTTTTTCCTGGGAAAAAATATTTTCCATAGTCAGCCCTTTGTCCTCCTGTATTTTCATTTCTGTAATGTCCTGATTTTTGTCAGAATAGCATTTTTGATAGTTCCATTTTATCTGAATCTGCAAATGAAATTATCGCTCGTTTCATTGTAGCATAGTTTTGCTTAATTGGCACGCAATTTTTAAAGTTGATCGTAACCTTAGCAGTTGATCATAACCTCTACAACTGTATCCAGTAGCGCTGTACCGTCTCGCCCTCTACATTTATCTCATTTTCCAGAACTCCTCCGTTGTTCTGGATACTTTTTGCTGAACCGGTATTTTCCTTATTACATACCATAAGTACCTTTTCAATTCCCAGCTTTCTGCACTCGTCTAACGCTAATGCGATCATCGCTGTTGCATATCCTTTCCTTCGTTCCGAAGGACGCACACCGTCTCCGATATGGCCTCCATCTAACAATAATGCTTCGTTAAGGGAATGTCTGATATCGACTGCTCCAACCAGAATATCGCGTTCCCTGTCATATGCGAAAAAAGTGGATGCAGGTACATATCCCTCTTTTGGCTCCGATTCTTCCAGACTTTTCAGATAAGCATCAAAATCATGATAATCGACTTTCCGGATTGCCCATGGAATAATGTTTTCCCCGGTTTTCGTCCATTCATCCATCATATCCAAAAGCTGTGGTTTGAATTTTTCACTCATTTTCACTAATTGTAAATCCATTCTTTTCCCTCCTGATGTCTCACAAAGCATCTCCCAAAACCTGTTTTTATTCAACAGAATATTCGCAAGCGTGCATTGTATTATTTAAAATATTCTGAAAATTAGTGTTTCTTATCATACGCTGATCTGTTTTCTCTGTCAATCATTTTTGCTCCTGATCTCCACTTCTGGTTTTCACTTTCGATTTCTATTTTTCATTTTCGTTTTTGATTTCTACTTCCGCTTTCTACTTTTCATCTCCGTTTTTCACTTGAGATTTCCATTTCTGATTCATTTTCCTTATTTCTATTTTAGCAAATGTCAGGTGTGCCATCTTATTCATTTCACATTTCTCTTATTACTCCATACATAATTTTCTTCTCCAGCAGCATACTTATTCCATGAAAAAGCAAAAACACCTTCCGGATTTTACCAGACTCTGCAAACCGGAGCAGAATACAATACAAAATATTCTCTCACTTATGATTTTTTTCTTTTTCACAGGCTCTGTCTGCGGTTATGTGTGGGAGGTTCTGATTTTCCTTGTAAAAGAAGGAACATTTCGAAACCGTGGTTTTCTCTACGGTCCGTGGCTGCCTGTTTATGGGATTGGCGCAGTTTTATTTTCGGTTGTATTATCCCCTCGTGAATTATTGCCAGATTCTTCAGGAAAATATAAGAAAAACCACCCTGTCACTGTCTTTTTCCTCTCTGCCCTTTTAGGCTCCGGTTTAGAACTTGTGATTGGATGGTTTCTTGATTTCTTCTGGAATTTACGTTACTGGGATTACAGCGGATATTTTCTTGATTTCCGTGGGTATATCTGTCTGGTTTCTGCGTTAGGTTTTGGCATTGCAGGCGTTCTATGGGTTTGCATTTTTTCAAAAATATTGCAAAAATGGTGGTATCATATTTCACTGGATTTTCGAAAAAAATGGAATATGTTTTGGGTTTTCATTTTTGTTACTGACTGCGCTGCCGCACTTATTTTTCCAAATACCGGACATAGTATTACCTTTTAAGGATTATCTTGCTTCTCCGCCCTCTAAGTATTCCGCTTCTTCTTTCATGACCTGCGGTTCTTTTTCCTTAAAAATCATTCCGAATATAGCACGCACAAGTGGGCCTGCAAAAAATATCTGCCAGAAAAATGCCATCGGAAAGTTCAAAGCAGTTGTCTGAAACCATACCGCAATAAATTCTTTCCCTGCACTCTTAAATAATAAAGTAGCAAAAAAGCTCATGGTTGGACACATCAGACATACGGTGATGGATGAAATTGCTAAAATAAGCATGATTGGCTTATCCACGCCCGGTGTCACAATGCGGAATGCAAGTTTTTTTGAAAGACTTCCATATAAAAAGAAATCTATAATAAATGCGATCGGTCCCATGATCACTAATTCATGAAATGCATTTAAGAATACGATGTTGCTCATTCCTCCCATATTCAGTGCAATGTTGTAACAGATCATGGCGTAAACCATGACAAATACCATCAAAATGGTAAAAACAACTTCCTGTAATTTTGTTTTTGGCATAATTTTATTCTCCTCTTTTCCTTTATTTTTCACAGACAAAAATGCAGCCGGACAACAATCTCTGCGATCGCTGTTCGGCTGCACGTCGTGTGATTATAATAGCATATTCTTTTTCTTCGTATAATAGTTTAAATTTCACGAATTTTTTATCTAATTCAAACATTTCTTTGTATACATTATGTGATAATCATTTAATGTAATCATACGTGTACCCTGCATCTACTCATTTTTTCCTGTGTCATCAAAGATACTTCATCAATGAAAAAGTTGCGGAACGTCATGGTTCCACCTCCACATGCATCTGTTTTTTCCGATGCAAGTTCTCCTGCAATTCCAACAAACGCACAACAGGCTGCTGCACTCTGCACGGAAGGCTCTGTTCCCAAAAACGCCCCCAGCATAACCGAAGACATACATCCGCTGCCTGTGATCTTTGCCATTTTGGCATCCCCATTTTCACAAATATAAATGGCGGTTCCATCTGTGATAATATCTTTTTCCCCGGAAGCAATCAGAATCAAATGATATTTGCCTGCATACTGCCTCATCGCTTCTGTATCCAGGTTTTTATCGCCGGAATCCACACCTGTCACCGTACTGCAATGCTCCATCAGTGCCCGGATTTCCGAATAATTTCCACGGATACAGGTTGGATGAATGTTTTCAATCAGTGTCTGGCACTTTTCTCTCCGATAACTCGAACCTGATACCCCAACCGGGTCAATGATAATGGCATGTCCTAATTCGTCTGCCACTCTTCCAGCCTTTTCCATCGCCTCATAATCAGCAATTGCACCAAAATTGCAGACAAGTGCTTTCGTACCCGCGGTGATTTCTTCCACTTCAAGCGGATGATGTGCCATCGTTGGCGACGCGCCTGCTGCCAGTAAAATATTGGCGCAGTCATTCACCGTCACAGCGTTGGTTATACAATGGATGATCGGTCGCTCTTCCTGTATTTTGTTATAAAGCTCTGCTATATATTTTTCTGAAATACTCATGATTCCTCGTCTCTCTTATGTAGTGTTCTGATTTTCTCTGTCATTTTTTTATTATCTATTTCTGATTCCACATCAGACCTTATCATAACACACGCTTTTTATAATGTGTAGTTATAAAACAAACTTTAAGAACTTTCTTCCGTTTTTTTCTTTCTGTATTCCTTTGGACTCCTATTATAATACTGTCTGAACTTTCGGCAAAAGTAGCCGGCACTTGTAAATCCGGTTTCATTTGCAATGGAGGCAACCGATTTTTGAGTAGTATAAAGTTGTCTGGCAGCCTGTGCCAGCCTGTATTGAATCAGATACGCTACCGGCGAACAATGTATGCCGGATTGAAAAATATGTAACGCTCCGCTTTTGCTGATAGATGCCGATGCCGTAATCATTTCCAGTGTAATTTCTTCCGCATAGTGTTCATGTATATACTGCATCATAATTTGCAGTCTTGTCTGATTATGATTTAGCCGCTGGAGGCTGTCCGAATCAGAATTCCAGCCTCCATCTTTAAACAATATATTCCAGAACTGAAGCAGAAGTTGTATGGTACATAATTCATTATCCTGCCCATTTTCCTGAAGTTCAAAAATCTGTAACATAAGCTGTAAAGCACTTCTTTCCGATGTACTGTTTGGATCAAAAATCTGATATTCTACTGCTGAATTTATCACCGGCAGAATATATTTTTCATAAATAAGGCTGTTTTCGGATGCCAGCAGAGTTGGTGCAAAAACAATATTAGGCGTAAATGTGCTGGATCGTGCTTCAAAACAGTGTAACACACCACTATTAATAAATATGCCGCAGCCTTTATGCAGTTCTACTTTGCTTGTACCGATAAAGCAGATTGCTGTGCCTTCTGCAACATAAAGAAATTCCAGCTCATGATGCCAGTGCCAGTCGATACGGTGAAAATCAAATTGCCAGATATCCTCAGGATAATATGCAAAAGGATAACGTTCACTGCCATGCTGAACCGTTTCCCGCAGTGTTTCATCTGTAGTTATCTTAAAATAGTCCATAATGCATTTCCTTATAAATACTAATTTTTACCATATTGTACTATAAATATGCAATTTTGTACAATGACTTCACACAATCTTTGCGATATAATCACATTTGTCAAAGGAGAATAAAGACAAATGAAAAACCAATATAATAAGACGATCACTGCCTGTTTTGTAGGTTATATTGTACAGGCTGTCGTGAACAATTTTACACCATTACTTTTCTTATTTTTTCAGAAAAGCTACCATGTTCCGATTTCCCAGATCACTTTACTGGTGACTTTTAATTTTGGAATACAATTACTGGTGGATCTTCTTTCTGTCAGATTCATCGATAAAATAGGCTATCGGGTATCCATGATCACAGCTCATGCCCTTGCAGCGGCAGGATTACTTCTTCTTACAGTTTTACCTGAAATTTTACCGGTTCCCTTTATCGGAATTTTGATTGCAGTAATGATTTATGCCATAGGTGGCGGACTTCTGGAAGTTCTGGTCAGTCCTGTCGTTGAGGCCTGCCCGTCTGATAATAAAGAGAAAGCGATGAGCCTGCTCCATTCTTTTTATTGCTGGGGACATGCCGGAGTTGTACTTTTATCAACTTTGTTTTTCTATGCAGCGGGTATAGATAACTGGAAAATATTAGCTATTATCTGGGCAGTCATTCCTATTGGAAATGCTTTTGTTTTTGCAAAGGTACCAATTGCACCTCTGCTTGAGGATGGCGAAACCGGTCTTGGATTAAAAGAATTGTTCCGGCTGAAAGTTTTTTGGATTTTACTGATTATGATGATATGTGCCGGGGCAAGTGAACAGGCAGTAAGCCAATGGGCTTCGGCTTTTGCTGAAAAAGGACTTGGAATTTCCAAAGCCGCAGGAGATTTAGCCGGACCGATGGCTTTTGCAATTCTAATGGGAACCTCAAGATTATTTTATGGCAAGTATGGCGATCGTATCAATTTAGATCACTTTATGATTTATAGTTGTCTGCTATGTATTTTATCCTATCTGGGGATTTCATTGTTCCATGCACCGTTACTGAATCTGATTGCCTGTGCGGTCTGTGGGCTCTCAGTGGGAATCATGTGGCCAGGGACATTCAGTAAGGCATCCGCAGCTTTGCCAAAAGGTGGGACAGCTATGTTTGCATTACTGGCATTAGGTGGAGATATGGGTTGTGCAGGAGGTCCTACCCTGGTTGGAATGATTTCAGATTCTTTGGGAGACAACCTGAAAATGGGTATTCTGGCAGGAATTATCTTTCCGGTATTGCTGCTTCTTGGAATTCTCCGTTGCAAAAAAGGGAACACCCTTTCATAATGTCACATGCAAAGAAAGCCTGCCGGGACATAAATCCCGACAGGCTTTCTTACTTTGCATCTTTCTCTTCCTTTATAAGAAATTAAAGAGTGCGCAGAAAAACTTTCATCTACTCTTCCAGACTGTCCTTCATTTTTCCGAGCATACCTGATTTTTTTAATGGCAGTGTGATAATGATCGCAATGATTGTTCCTCCACAGGTACTGATGAGGAATGGCACTACGAACATAAACAATGTTGCTGCTGTGTTTCCCATAACAAGATATGCAACCGGATAAGAAAGCATTCCGCCGAGAATACCGGTTCCCACTACTTCTCCAATGTAAGCAAATGGAAGTTTCTTTCCATATTTATAGAGAAGTCCTCCGAGCAGCGCACCGCACATACTTCCCGGAAATGCAAGCGGGCTTCCGAGCCCTAACAGGTTACGGATCAGTGATGCGATGAATGCCTGTGCCAATGCCCACCATGGTCCTACGGTAACGGCACATAAGATGTTTACCAGATGCTGTACCGGAGCGCATTTCGAACCGAATACCGGAAATGAAAATAAGCTTCCCACTACGGCTACTGCTGCTAAAATTGCTGTGACTGTTAATTTCTTTAAGTTAGATTTTTTCATTCTTTCGTCCTCATTTTCGCATTGCTTCTGCAACCTTTTCCACAATCAGGCAGAGAACGACTGTGATCACCATATCCGGCAGAGTATTTCCAAGCGGAGTATCTACGTGCATTAACATGCGGTAAATAATAAATCCGGCAAGCCATACGATCAGATTACGCCACTGGAAAGCATTTTTTTCAGAATCCGCTTTCTTCAAAATGAAGTAATCTGCAATCTGCACTGCGATCATCGGAGCAAAAACAGATCCGATCAGATATAAGAAGTTTGTAATGTTATCCATTGGATAAACGATCGCTGCGATCGTTCCGATTACAGTAACAATGATCGCTGCCCATTTCTCCTGAATTTTAGAAGAAATGGAAACACAGGAAACTCCTGCGGAATAAGCATCTAAGAACGTTGTTGTAACGGTTGAGAATACAATGATCAGTAATCCCACAACGCCAAGACCTGTCTTTAACATAATCTGCGCGATATCGTATTCGCCGGTAAAAATAGCGGCTCCCATACCGATCATGTACATAAAAATGCTGACTACGCTGTATACGAATACACTTGTAAAGGTTGCTGCGAATGGTTTTTCTGCTTCTCTCGTATAATCGCTGATAAGCGGTAACCAGGAAAGAGGCATTGCGACTGCAAGCTCTACCGCAGCTCCAAAAGTCATCATATCATCACTTACTGCGATCGGCATTACAAAATCTGTATTAAAGAAGATCACCTTAAAAAGTACCAGTGACAATACAAAGAGTGCGGTCATTGCAACGGTATTTAACTTTCCAAGATTGGTCAGTCCGATAAAGATCCACACTATGATCAAAATTCCGATCACAATTGCCCAGATCCATATGCCGCTATGTAACAGGCCGTCTGCTGCGAGTGCACCATCATAGATCATGATAGCAGTCCAGCCGACAAGCTGCAGCACGTTTAATACTGCAAAGAGAAGGCTTCCCTTCTCACCGAAACTCATTTTTACAGTTTCCATGGCACTTTTCCGCTCTTTTGCCCCGATCATTCCTGCGGCAAACATCATGAGTCCGCCGATCAGGTGTCCGAGCAGAATTGCTGCCATTGCTCTTCCAAAACCAAGTGGTGCGAAATAGGTACCGGTCAGGATCTCAGCTAAAGACACTCCTGCCCCAAACCAGATTAAACCGTTTGAAAAAACGGAAGTTCTTTTTTCACTCATCTTTCATATTCTCCTTCGATTGCAAATGCATGATTCATAGGACCGCTTCCTTTTCCAAGGTCAAGCATATCGGCAAGTGCGCCGGAAATATAGTTTTTCGCATACTTGACAGAGGTTTCCAAGTCTCTTCCTTTTGCAAGATTTGATGCAATTGCGGAAGATAAGGTACAACCTGTTCCATGGGTATTTGGATTGTCAATTCTTTTTCCGTGGAACCATACCGGCTCTTTCCCTTTCTGGAAAAGAAGATCATTGGCATCATTTAACTGATGTCCACCCTTTAATAAAACTGCACAACCTAAGGTGTTACAGATGGTCTCTGCTGCTTTTTCCATATCTGCTTCTGTTTTGATCTCCATCTCAGAAAGCACTTCTGCTTCCGGGATATTTGGAGTGATAACAGTTGCCAGAGGCAATAATTTACTTTTCAATGTTCCAATGGCTTCCTCGCTGATAAGTCTTGCTCCGCTGGTAGCCACCATAACAGGATCCACTACGATATTTTTTGCGTGGTATTCTGTCAGTTTGTCCGCAATCGTCTCGATCAGTTCACTTGATGAAACCATCCCGGTCTTAATTGCATCCGGATTGATATCCGTAAAAATACTATCCAGCTGCTCTGCCAAAAACTTTGGAGTTACCTCCATAATATCTGTTACGCCGGTCGTATTCTGGGCAGTCAAAGCCGTGATCGCACTCATCGCGTATACGCGGTTTGCGGTCATTGTCTTAATATCTGCCTGGATGCCGGCGCCTCCACTGGAATCACTTCCAGCGATTGTTAATGCTGTAAACATAAAATCCTCCTTGTTTTTCCGAAGAAAAATCCTTCTTTTGCATTAATTTTGTATAGCGACCTAAGGTGGTGCCCCCAATCTGCCGCTGTATATAAAAACTGCTCTGCAGTTCCTACCTAATTAAATGATACTTGCTACTTTTTCAAGTAATTCTTTTGTTCCTTTTTCAATATCTTCACATGCGAAAATGCCGCTGACAACTGCTGCTCCCGCCATCTTTCTGCCTTTCAGCAGAAGGACATTGTCTGCGTTGATCCCTCCGATCGCAACAACCGGAATTGTTACGCTCTCGCAGATTTCTTGAAATAAATCTAATTCCATCGGTTTTGCATCTGTTTTCGTGCTTGTTCCAAAAACTGCTCCGCTTCCAAGATAATCTGCTCCTGCAGCTTCTGCTGCTTTCGCCTGCTCTATCGTCTTTGCTGTCACGCCGATAATCTTATCTGCTCCAAGAAGCTCTCTTGCATTTTTTATCTCCATATCAGACTGTCCGATGTGGACACCATCCGCATGGATTTTCTTTGCAAGTTCCACGTTGTCATTGATGATAAGCGGTACGTTATAATGATGACAAAGTTCTAATAACTCCTGTCCTTCTTTCTCAAAAGCAGCCTCATCAAGAGTTTTCTCCCGAAGCTGCACTAAGGTCACACCGCCTTTTAACGCTTTCTCTACCTGCTCATACAGTGTCTCGCTGCCAAGCCAGCTGCGGTCTGTGACAGCGTATAATTTTAACTGTTCTCTTGTGATGTTCATGCTGTTCGCCTCTGTTATTTATCTTATATAGAATCTCGCCTGCGAGATTCTCCGCCTGCTGCGGGTCGCAATATGCGACATGTTTCTTATCCACCGCAGTGCGATCCTCGCGGAGCGTTTTTTATGTAATGGAAACGAAGTTTCCTATTACATAAAAAAATGCAGGAACCCAACCAAAGATTCCTGCACACAAAAAACACACTTGCGTTCCATTATCTCCCTACGTTGGCATTATCCAAATCAGGTTCTGGGTTAAAGCATCCGCTTACTCTCAGCCCGCCTGTGCGAGCACCCCGTTTTCCAGATATCATCCTGCCGGCTGTATCACTAATCGCCGCCATATGATATATTCTTTTCAGTTATCCACACCATTTATGTGATGATGTATTGCTTTCAACAACAATTTTATTATACACGTGCATAAAAGAAATGCAAGTGTTTATTTATTTCTGCCATATTAATACATTTTTTCAAAAAATACTCGGATGCACATCTCCGTGCATATGTAAGTACTTTTCTTTCGTCGCCAGCCCTCCGCGGATATGGCGCTCGGATTTATTGACATCCAATACTTTTCTTGTCTCTGCTGCCAGAGATGCATTGATTTTTTCCAGACGTTCTGTAACATCCTTATGTACCGTTGATTTCGATATCCCAAAATGCTTTGCTGCCTGTCTTACCGTCGTGTTGTTGTCGATAATATATCTTGCTATCTCAATTGCTCTTTCCTCAATATAACCTTTCAAAAAAAATCCCCTGCAATACTTGTTTTTACATTGTATGCAGGGGAATCCTTTTTATTCTATTGTTAAAATATCTATTTATATATATCAAATATTATCTATTTATTTTCTTCATACGCTTTATAATAGCCTGCCAATACATTCTGTCTTTTAACACTCTGATAACCGTTACCGTCATATCTTCAACGACAAAAAAAATTAAATATGTACTATATGGCTTATAGTAAATTTCGAACCCATCAATGATATATCCTGTTTTTTCATATCCTTCAGCAAAAGGATCCAATGCTTTTATTGCAGACTTTATCTTTCTAGAAAAATTCTCTGCATATTCCCTATACATAAACGTCTGTAGGATATAAGTCTTTATACTTTTAATGTCTTGCAAAGCATCCTTTGACATAACAATTTTGTATTTTTTATTTTTATCCATATATTATATCTTATCAATTTCCTTCCATGCTTCCTCGATGGTATATACCTCACCATTTTTCATACTCTGCACTCCCTGTGCTAATTTCTGATAAAGCGCATCAAAAGCATCTTTCTCTGTATAGTCATATGTCTGATTATTAATTACTATATCTGCAGCTAATGGTACCATAATATCACTTCCTTTCTAATTCTATTATATGCAAAGTACTGTCATATTACAAGCAAAGAAGTGTACCGAAAATACCTCTTTTTCATAATTTTCTCTTCTATACTATATCAAACAGCTTTTCTTATATTTTCCATTATTAAATCATTTACCGTTTTTCCATCAATACGAAGTCCACCATTAGTCAATAATTCCATTACAACTTTTCCTTTTTTTTCCGTAATAAGCCCACCTGTAGTAAGATGAACCTCTCCTATATTTCTTTTCTCCTCAAAATACTTTTCTACCAAATGCAAGTTTGCATATACTACTGGATAATTATGTTCAATAATAGGTCCAGCTATAACGTCTATATTGTTCAACCTATCATCTTTATAACTTATGTGTAATTGTCCATACTCATCAATTTGTACTTTGTTTACATTACCATATATAGTTTTCATTTTCCCTATATCATCTGATCCAATAATGTAACTTCTACTCATTCTCCCTTTGGTGCCTTCAAGTCCATCATTACCATAAACCACTCTGCCAGAATTAGCTGTTTTTCTAATTTGTTTTTCTCCTTTTTCTTGTCTATGCTCACTTTTTTTATCTTTTCTAGCTCCACTCTCTTTTTTCTTATCTTTATGTGTTTTCAATGGTTCATTCACGTCTTTGTCTACCATTTTTACATGATTGTTCACTTGTTCCTCTGTAAAGTAACCATTTTCTGGTTCCCTTATAGAAATGGCTTTGTAATTTCCTATTTTATAACCACATTTTGAGCTATGTTTATTATCGTCAACTGCTTTTAAAAAATAGGTTCTACCACCATTCTTAGAATGATGTACTAAACACAACTTAGCGTCACAATTTTCCCCAGGACAATGAAATTCTCCTTCTTGTTCCATTTTTTCTAACTGTTGCTGTGTGTAATTACTTACCTCAATTTTTGTTTTCTCATCAGCTTGTACATAATATGCTTCTTCATATTTCATATTTGACATTCTCCTTATTCAATGTTATTTCCAATTTTGCCATCAGGCTTAGATCTTATATACGTTGTACCGTTTGCTTTATTGACAACCTCATAATTTGCATAATTGCTGTTACCTTTTTGAATCTGCTGAACAGCATGCTCCAATGACACACTCCTTCCTGAATCCTGATTAACAAACCTTGTGTTTAATCCTGTACTTGTTTCTTCGATAACTTTTAAATTCATTCTTTTTTCCTCCTTGGGATTTTCTGTTCTAATCATATGCTAGCACACATATGTTCTATTTGTCAATAAAAGAAAATAAGTTTAAACGATTTTTCCGTTTTATCATCAGTTAAAGCTGTTTCAATAAAAATAATACAATTATTTTTATTGACTTTTTCGACTAATTCATTTATATTATCTAAGATCCCCAACGAAAGTGAGGTATATATTATGCTTATAAGTTTTGTAATATCAAATTTTTTATCCTTTAATGATAAACAGACCTTTTCCATGCAAGCTGGCAAGGCAAGAAAACACAATAAACGAATATATACAAAGTCAAAATTAAAAATAACTAAATGTAATGCTATTTATGGTGCAAACGGTACAGGAAAATCAAACTTAATTCAAGCTTTTCAATTTGTACAAAATATTATTACTGATGAATTTCCCTTAGGGTTTTCCCAAAAATATTTTCGTCAGGATAAAGCCGCTATAGATAAACCTTCCGAATTTGAAATTGAATTCCTATACAATAATCAAATATATAAATATTCATTTTCATTACATTTAAATAGTGGAACTGTTTTAAAAGAATCATTGTCCATTTTAACGACTACTTTTATCGAAAAAAATTTGTATTATAGAGATACACAAGCAAAAAAATTTATTATTGGCAACTATTTTAAATCCAAGGAATGTATCGGTCGACTTGAAACTTATGGTTCAGACAGTTTAGAAAATGACGAGATATTATTTCTTAATATTATTAACTCTAATAAACTAAGTCTGTACAAACAGTATCCTGAATTAGCCATTATAAGAAATGCATATAAGTGGTTTGCCAAAATGAATATCAGTTTTCCTTCTGAAATTCTTACTGGTTATCCATATCTGTCAGATTCAAACTTAGATGAAATAACTAAATTACTTAATGCTTTAGGTACAGGAATCCAAAAATCAAGTATTGTAGAAGTACCTGTAAATGCAGTGAAGGCTAAAATACCTGAAAAATTGTTATCTGATATAAAGGCAGAACTAGAAAAATCCAATATAAAAGCAAAAAAAGCTGATAAATATGTTAAACCAGTTATTGTTGCTCGTGCATATAAAGAATTTTATAATTTTGAAATAGATTGGAATGACAACATAACAGTAACAACAATAGAGTTTGGTCATGAGAATGATACTTTCTTTTCGCTAAGAGAAGAATCCGATGGTACTGTACGTTTATTAGACTTAATTGAAATTTTATTAAATAATTCTGAAAACCAGGTTTTTGTCATTGATGAAATGGATCGCTGTCTTCATCCTGCATTGACTAATAAATTGATAGAATTATTTCTATCCAAGGCTGAACAAAAAAATACTCAGCTCATTATTACTTGCCACGAATCCCGTTTACTAGCTTCAGAACTACTGCGAAATGACGAAATAACCTTCATCATTAAAGATGCAACAGGACAGTCCATTATAAACCCTTTAGAAAAGTATCAACTACGTGCAGACAAAAAAGTTTATGCTGCTCTGTTTGATGGAACTCTTGATGGCGTACCTCAATTTAAAAACGATGTTTTAAACACTTTATGAGAAAATAAGCAGGGATACTAAGTTCCTGCTTATTCTATCTCCCACACTATTGTCGGTTTTTATACGTCCTTGTGCACTGTCGACTTTGAAATCCCAAAATACTTTGCTGCCTGTCTTACCGTCGTGTTGTTGTCGATAATATATCTTGCTATCTCAATTGCTCTTTCCTCAATATAACCTTTCAAAAAAATTCCCCTGCAATACTTGTTTTTACATTGTATGCAGGGGAATCCTTTTTATTATTCAATTTTTAAATTAACGCGGTTCCTTTCCCTTTAGCATACGCTTATTTTCATACATATGCGTATCTGCCCTCTTTCTTGTATCCACAAAACTCTGATCCACGTTGTCATCATAGAACGCATAGCCGCAGGCGATCTCCACTTCCACTGAATGATCTGTTCCTTTGTATTGCTTCTGAAGCTCTTTCAGTCTGTCCATTGCTCCTTCTATGCTATTTTCCTTTGCATCCGGCATGATCACACAGAATTCATCTCCACCAATACGATATACTGTATTCTCCTGTGAAAATGCATTTGTGATCATCTCCGATGCCTTTTTCAGGTAGGTATCGCCTGCCTCATGGCCATACCGGTCATTACACTTTTTCAGGTTATTCAGATCTAACATGACAATGGCGGTCTTGTCCGGATGCTGATTGTCTCTCTCCCATTCATCATAGGCATTCCTGCTGTAAAGTCCGGTCAAAATATCCTTCAATGCCAGTTCTTTATAGATGGCAGCTTTCTGTCCTTCATGAAGTTTTTCCATGGAATCTGATGCTGCAAGCCATGCCAGCAGACAGATATAAACAAGGAATCCTGTTCTTCCCAGAATATCCACAACAGTTGAAATAACATAAAAAAATATAATATCTGCAGCAAATGCAGCAAAAAGAATGATAATTCCCACAATATTCGTCTTTGCAATCCTATCCATGCCGTGCTTCTTCACGTAATGAACCAATGCATATCCCAGATATAGGATATCCATAGCCATTAATATATGGGTAAATGTTACAGCATTCCGAAATTCAAGTACTCCTGTCATATGGAGCAGAACGCATGCCGCCATATTCAAAACACTTAAAAATGTGATTGATCCGGCAGCCCATTTATCTTCCGGCATTAAAAAACCCTGCACAAACATCGCAAAAGGTGCAGGCATAAGCATGATCAAAATATACCCAAGATTAGAACCTGCCACTGTATTTTTGACCAGAAGCGCCATCAGCACCGTCTCATTCAAAGACCATGCGCCCATCAGCACTGCAAATAATCCAAAATACAAAACATAGTTTTCAATGCGTATCCCTTTATTGCCAATGATAAAATACATGATCAGAAATATACCGATTGCCAGTTCCAACAGACACACACACGCACCTATAGCAGAATTGCGTATGAGATACAGCACCTCATCGACTGCCTCGCCGATATAAAAAGACAGGGTCTCGCCGCCCACTCTCCGGTATGCAGCATGTGTCCTCACAATGACCTGCCCACAACCCGGCTCGATCTCCAGAAAATTCCAGACAGACCCGGGTGTTGTACCAAAAATCCCCGGCACCGGTTTCAGATCATAAATCAGCTCGCCATCTTCATACACTTCAATGCCAAGATGGATAGAATAAAAAGCAAGGCATATATTTTTCCCTGTAAACTGCTCTCCTGAGAAAACGTATTCTTTTGTCATTTCATCTACCTGTGTAATGCTCTGTGGCGTGATCTGCTGATGTCCTGCGATCTCCCCCTTCCGGAAATGTGTTTCATTTGTTGCAAACAGAAAACTGCCGACAACAAACAGCACACCCAGAAGCGATACGATATAGTAGGAACCTGATAATATTTTTTTCATTTGCACCTCCGTATTGGCAGCCCTGCAAAACTGTTTCATTGTATTTTCTACTTTTCTTTCTTTCCAAACAGGGATGACCAGAAACTCTTCCGCTGTTCCTTCTGCCGCTGTTCCTTCTGCCGCTGTTCTTCCAAAGACTCTAATTCTTCTTCTGACTGATAACCTGGCAAAATATCATCCGCAAAACTTCTTCCCTGCAGATTCTCCATATGATCAATACGCGTGCACATTTCTTTTGTTGCCTCCATCATGTACACCATCATTTTTTTGACATTCAGATAAAGTTTATCCGCATTATGTCTGATCTGGTCTGGATTTTCCTCCATAAAAACACATTCATCGCCCCACACGCGAAGCCACTCCAGACGGTCTCTCTGCTCTTTTCTCACAACACTTAAAAAACGGCTGACCATCGCATTATGATCATCATCTCCTGTATAACAGAGATACTCTTCCAGCGTGGCACTCTCCGGAAAATTGATTTCATAGTAGCCATTATAAATCCGGCAGATTTTTTCCGTTGCTTTGCGCAGCATCATGCCACATCTCTGTGGTTTTGTCCAATATAATTCCTCTGCTTTTTCCAAATTTTGATACAATGAATCATATAGCTGTCTCAAGTCATCTGTAGAAGGCTCTGCCTCTTTTACGTAATCAAAGTTCACATCCGTATCCTGCCTCTCATTTATCTATTCTGCGCTTCCCTGTTTCCTGTAGAAAAATACTTTATCTGTTTTACAACCACTCTATTCTGTCACACAAACATTGGTGTAAAGTCTTCCGTATCTCCGCAGAAGAATCCACCGGTTTTATCCATGATCCTGCGCATGACCTTTTTTGCCTCCTCATAAGTTTCCGGCTTAAAGGTCACAAGGAAAACCGTTTTCACCTGATGTTCTGCTGCAAAAGAAGCCGTAACCTCGTCTTTTGGATGGATCTGTGCTGTCTCGATATCTACAGAAGCTCCCTCTGACATTCCAATCTCAAGAACTCCGGCATCTTCCCAGATTTCCAATTCATAACCATCCTGTTCCCCAAATGCTTCATATATCTGTCTTACACTGATTTCCTGTGGTGTCATATAAAGCCAGTCTCCCGGAACTTTTATTACCTCAGATGCTTTCTTTGCTTTTCCGACGGATTTCTTTTTTGACTGTTCTGTTCCCTTTTTCCCTGATAGTTTCATGCTCTCTCTCCTAAATGATATTCTTACGCCAGAATTCTCTCTCGTAATTTTACATACGATATGCTACACTGATTATAGCCGAAATTTGAAAGGTATTCTATAGATTTATGAAAATTTTGATATTATCCTGTGATACGGGTGAAGGACACAACAGTGCCGGAAGAGCTGTAAAGGAGGCCGCCGAATCAAAAGGGCATACAGTAGAAATGATGGATATGTTTCTTTTATCCGGAAAACGCACCTCCCATGCCGTTGCCGGAGCGTATGTTGGCATAGTAAAACATATTCCATTCTTTTTTGGATTTATTTATAAAGTAGGAATGCTGATCTCAAGTTCCAGACGGAAATCTCCCGTCTATTTCGCCAACGCCTTATTGGGGAAAAAATTAGCCTCCTATATTGACAGACATGATTTTGACATTGTTCTCACTCCGCACCTTTATCCTGCGGAGACAATAACTTATATGAAAAAGAAAAATCTTTTGCATATACCGGCAGTTGCGGTTGGAACAGACTACACCTGTATCCCCTTCTGGGAGGAGACAAATCTCGATTATTATGTGATTCCACACGAGGATCTGATCCCGGAGTATGTAAAACGCGGCGTTCCGGAGGAGAAACTGCTTCCCTATGGCATTCCGGTGCGGCAGGATTTCTGCAGAAATCTGTCTAAGGAAGCTGCAAGAAAAAAACTGCACCTCCCGATGGATGTTCCGATGTTTCTCGTCATGAGCGGAAGTATGGGATTTGGAAAACTGGCTGTTTTTGCGGCTGAGTTAGCACTCCGCTGCCGGAACGGAGAACACATTGTGATCATCTGTGGAAATAATGCAAAAATCGAACGCATTTTGCGGAAAGAATTTCATTTTAACAAACGGGTCCATATTATCGGGTATACCAATCATGTATCCCTTTTTATGGATGCCTGCGATGTCATTTACACAAAGCCTGGCGGTCTTACCTCGACAGAATCTCTTGTAAAAAATATCCCGATCGTCCACACGGCTCCGATTCCGGGATGTGAGACTGCAAACCTGCATTTTTTTGGTGCAAGACATCTCTCTGTCTCCTCAAAGCATCTCGCAAAACAGGTACAGCTTGGCAAAGCACTGATTGAAAATGATTCCCTGCGTGAACAGATGTCAGAGGCACAGCGCAGAGAACGCAAGCCTGAAGCTGCCATGCAGATTGTAAGTCTGTTAGAACGGCTTGTTTCTCATGAATAGAAAGGGGTTTTTATGTTATATCTCTTCTTTACGATTCTTGGATTTGCCCTCGGAAGCACACTGTTTGCTTACTGGACACCAAAAATCATCCGGCACATTGATATCCGGGAACTTCCCGCAGACCACAATCCGGGCGTTGCAAATGCCTTTATGTACGGCGGATTTTTCTGTGGGCTGCTCTCCCTTATTTTAGAGCTGGCAAAGGGATTTGTTCCGGTATTTCTCGGGCAGCGCTTTTTAGATACTCACTCGCTGCTTTTTATTCCGGTGCTCATCGCCCCGGTGTTCGGACACGCATTTCCATTTTTCCGAAAAGAAAAAGGCGGCAAAGCAATTACCGCCTCCTTTGGAGTCCTGCTCGGTCTGTTTCCGGAGATGCGTCCGGCAGTGTACCTTGCATTTTTCTTTATTTTCTTTTCCCTGATCGTTGTGGTCAGCCCACATTCTTTCCGGTCTGTCGTTACTTTTGGACTGTTTGCATTATGCGTGCTGTTTACCGTAAAAGTTCCATCCATCCAGATTGGAAGCTTTCTGATCGCTGCGGTCGTGATCTACCGGCATTTTATCAAATACCTCGGCGAGCCGCTCCACATACGGCTTTTCAAACATACAGCATAGCCTCACGGCTATGCTGCTTTTTTCTTCTCCACACTATTCAGCTTACCAGCACAGGACTTCATGTCCGTCCTCCGTCACAAGCACCATAATCTCCCACTGTGCGGATGGAAGTCCATCATCTGTATACACTTCCCAGTCATTATCGGAATCAACATAGATATCTGGCTGTCCCATGTTCACCATCGGCTCAATCGTAAAAATCATGCCAGGAACCATCAGCATCTCCTGTCCACGTCTGGAATTATATCCTACCCACGGCTCCTCATGGAACTCAAGACCTACACCATGTCCGCCAATTTCACGGACAACTGTGTATCCATTGGAAAATGCATGGTCGTGGACTGCCTGCCCCATGTCACCTAAAAATCCCCATGGTTTTACTTCTTTTAATCCAAGTTCGACACACTCTTTGGTCACCTGGACAAGCTTTTTCTTCTCAGGGCTGACCTCACCGATACAGAACATTCTCGAAGAATCAGAGAAATATCCGTTTAAAATGGTAGAGCAGTCGACATTGATAATATCCCCTGCCTTTAGGATCACATCCTTGGAAGGAAAACCGTGGCACACCTGATCATTCACAGAGGTACACACAGAAAATGGATATCCTTCATAGTTGAGTGGCGCCGGGATTCCGCCCATGCTTGTTGTCATATCATAAACAATTTTATCAATCTCTGCCGTATTCATACCCTCATGGATATTTTTCTCAATGTAATCAAGCACTGCAATGTTAATTTTACAGCTCTCTTTAATGCCTGCGATCTGCTCTGCATTTTTAATAATGTTACGCTGCGGCACGATATGTCCCTGTGACGCATATCTTGCGATCTTCTCATCAAATGCTTCATGGCATGCCTTGTACTTTCTGCCACTTCCACACCAGCATGGATCGTTTCTTCCAATTTTTACTGACATAATTTTTCTCTTTTCTACTTTCTAATTATCAAGCGTGACAGAGCCAAAATCCACTCTGTCCCATACTTTTTCATTCACACTGTATTTGTGTTCCGACAAAAGTGCCTCATAGGCTTCCCCATTAAAATTATATGCCTCGTACTCTTTTTGGTTCATCTCTGCATAAATACTCTGATATTTGTCAGCCAGTGCTATTTTCTCCATTTCAGAATCCAGTTCTTCCTCTGAAATCCCCAATTGTTCTCTCTGCCAGTCCTCTAAATCAGACCAGAAATCACTCTCATCATTTTCAAGATATTCCTGCTCCGTCACGTCCAGCTTCACGCCCTCTGCTACAGCCATCTGATAAAAAATCTCATCATGCACAGCCATATCCAATGCTGCCTGTTTTGCAGTAAGCTTCACAAACTGCCCGTCTGTATAAACATTCCAGTACTGTCTTGGATTGTCCGGGTTATAGAGTATCGCCTGTTCCTGAACTGTTTTTTCCTCATAAGCTACATAAAATGCGATATCTTTCAAAGTCAATGATACATCATCCACGGTAACCGCAGTCTTATCTAATGCCTCATTGTAAACCAGATATTCCTTCTTCTCTTTCGACTGGAAAGAAAACGCTATGACAACGATCAAAATGAGTACAAGTATGATTGTAAAACGTATTCGCTTCTCCATATTATCGCCGCGCCCTTCTGTATGGTGCTTACTGACAAAGTTTTGCAACTACCTGATTGATCACGCTTCCTTCTGCCTTGCCTTTTAATTCAGGCATCACATTTTTCATGATCATTCCTTTGTTCCTGCCCACAACGATATCTGCAAATTTCTCAGTGATAAATGCTTCCACTTCCTCTGCGGACATCATTTTTGGTGCATATTCCTGATAAATATCATATCTAGCCTGATATTCTTCCTTCAAATCTGTTCTCTCTGCAGGACACGTATCAATCTGCTCTTTTACAGATTTGATCTCCTTTAAAATGACACGGTCAACGATCTCCTCGCTGATGTTGTCTCTGCATCCCTCATCAATGGCTACTTTCTTCGCTGCAGATACCAGTGCGGAAATCGCATCTTTACGAACTTTATCTCTTGCCTTCATGGCTGCTATCATATCTTTTTGTAACTGTTCAAACTGCATAATATTTCTCCTTCTTTCATTGTCAGTTTCCGATAGCTACGAATCCCCTGCTCGTTTATTAGAAGTTTCGCAATTATCTAACTGTTAGTATAGACAAACTCTGCAAGATATTATATCACTTTTTCCAGAAAGTTACAATTCCTTTATAACACCCGTCGTATCGTCAGGATTGTACGATACGTCGCACTTCCGTAACAGATTCCGTTTGTCGGGCTGGAAGCATGCACGATCCTTCCATTTCCCATATAGATTGCAACATGTCCCGGATAGCAGATGATATCTCCCGGCTGTGCGCAGTCATAGCTTACTGCCTGTCCGCAGCTCTGCATGGAATAAGAGTTTCTCGGAAGCGAGATTCCATACTGTCCGAAACATGCCATGACAAAATAAGAACAGTCAGCCCCCTCCGTCAGACTGTTTCCGCCGTACACATACGGATAACCGACATATTGGCTCGCAAAGGCCACCACATCACTTCCGCTTACATTCGTAGTGTGTGCAGGGTTTAAACCTGAAGATGTTAAACCGGTTCCTGAACCTGAAGCTGACGCATTTGTGTCATTGCCCGTTGTGTTTGACTGATTTCCTGCATTTTGCTGTTGTTGCTGCGCTGCCCGCCTTGCGGCTGCCTCTTCTGCTGCCTGACGCGCCTGTTCATCTGCAATGATCTGGTTCTGCTTTTTGATCGTATCTGCATACTGGCTTGCAAGACTTTTTGCACTTGCAAGCTGGGCGTCAAAATTATCCATCGCAGCGCTTTTTTCTGCGATCAAAGCCTGCAGGGAAGATGCCTGATCTTCATAACTGATCTTTAGCTCTTCCATCTCTGCCAGCTGTGCATTTAACTGATCCTTCAGATCTGCCACCTGCTGTACCGTCTCCTGATAAGCAGTAAGCTGCTTTCTGTCGTAATCATACACTTCGGATACATATTCCACACGGTTTAAAAGGTCGGTGATGCTCGTTGCTCCCATCATCGCTTCCCAGTAATTACTGTCACCGTTTTCATACATATACTGAATTCGCGTTTTCATCGCGTTATATTGCGTCTGCTCTTTCTCCTGTGCGACTTCCAGATCAGCATTCGCCTGGTCAATCTCATCCTGCTTTGCATCCATATCGTTTTCCAGAAGATCCATATCTGTGAGCAGTGCCATGAGCTGGTCATCATAAGCGTCCATTTCCTCCTGAAGATCACTCTGTGCCGCCTGGATCTCATCAATTTGGCTGTTCAGATTATCCAACTCCTGCTGCGCTTCATTTTTCTTATTTTTTGCATCGTTAATAACGGACGCATGAACTGAGTATATGCCTCCAATGCCAAGCACGCATGCCATAACTGCCGCTATGATCTGCTTTTTTATCTTTATCTTTTTCATCGCTCGTAAAAATTTCATAAAAGCGTTAATCTCCTTGTGTGAAAATAAATGAACGATAATTGTGTAACTCCTCTTACCTTTATTTCAAATTGTTCAAAATCAACAAAAACATTCAAGACACGCTCCCGCTATGTGTCACTCGCAGCGGTACTGCTCATTCTTCGCAGTACTTCGCAAATTCATTTAAAATCTGCTACGCAGATAGGAATTTGCTCACACCTGAATCATCTTCGCACGGTCTGTGCAGTAAATGCACAGACCTGATTAAAAATGTCGTTCCTGCCTTCTAAGAACCGGCGGTTTCCCAGGTTTTCTTTTGCTCTTGTCAACTTTCCGTAATTTAATTCACGTATCTAAGAGTTTCGTAATTATCTATTACGTTACATAGATAATATAAGATTTTATGAAATCATATGTTTGCAAACTCGTGAAAATGTTAGAAAAATGATGTAATGTAATTATATAACATGAATTTTATTACATTTACATGAATTTGTAAACACACGAAGAAAAAGAAAAAGGTACAATAACAGCAAGTAAGGAGGTCAGACACAATGAAGTATTATTGTAATCCTATCAATGTAAATTATAGATATCAGTTTAATGCAGATCCGAGGAGCACCGGAATCCAGATTGACAGGGAAGCGGCAGATCCATCGATGATCTGTTTTAAAGGAAAATATTATATTTTTGCATCAATGAACCTGAGTGTGTGGGTATCGGATGATCTGGTAAACTGGGAAATACACAGACTGCCGGATAATCTTCCGCTGTATGATTATGCACCGGATGCCAGAGTGAATGGAGACTATGTTTATTTCTGTGCATCGAAAAAAGGTGAAATCTGTAATTATTACCGGACAAAGGATATTATAAATGGATCTTATGAGGAGATAGAAGGAACTTTTGATTTCTGGGATCCAAATCTGTTTTTTGACGAGGATGGCAGGGTATATTTTTACTGGGGATGCTCCAATGAAACACCGGTCTGGGGTGTGGAGTTAGATCCGGCAACCATGAAGCCGCTTGGAGAGAGAAAGCCGCTTATCTATGGAAATCCTTTCACCAGAGGATATGAGAGGATGGGGGTTGACAATAGTATTTTCCCGAACCCCGAAGAAGTGGTAGAGCAACAGTTTCAGGGCTTTTTAAAAATGCAGCATATGACAGAAGATATGCTCCCGAAGGAAATGATTCCACTTGTAAAAGGAATGTTTACAAAGAAACCTTTTATAGAAGGACCATGGATGGATAAATATCATGGGAAGTACTATTTACAGTATGCCTGTCCCGGAGCAGAATATAATGTATATGCTGATGGTGTTTATGTTTCAGATTCACCGCTTGGACCATTTGTGCTGGCAGAGAATAACCCATATTCCTATCATCCGGGTGGATATATGCCGGGAGCAGGACATGGTTCTACGATGTGGGATAGAAATGGAAATCTCTGGCATGCTTCTACGATGAGAATCAGTGTGAACCATCAGTTTGAACGCCGTGTTGGTATCTGGCGCGCCGGTTTTGATGAGGATGGTGAACTGTTTTGCAATCAGCGGTATGGTGACTGGCCGGTTGCAGTGGAAGAAGAGAACACAGATGCATGGGTAAATCCACAATGGTATCTGCTGAGTTATAAAAAATCTGTCAGAGCTTCTTCTTATGAAAAAGGAAAAGAACCGGAACTTGCAGTTGACGAGGATGCAACGACATGGTGGCAGTCACAGACGAAAGATGGCTGGTTACAACTGGATCTTGGAAAAGTGTATGATGTCCGGGCAGTTCAGATTAATTTTGCAGATGATAAAATTGATATTCCGGTACCGGGAGAAATTAAGGGTACAAAAACCCAGCCACGTTATATTGAAGAAAAGGATTATGTGACAAGATGGAAGTTAGAGGGATCCATGGACGGAATTACTTATGAAGTGCTGGAAGATAAGTCCGGTGCAGTGACCGATCTGCCACATGATTTTATTGTGAAAGAACAGGGAATCAAAGTCCGTTATATAAAACTTACAATCTATGAAGTTCCATATCAGCAGAAACCGTGTATTTCCGGTCTGCGTGTATTTGGAACAGGAGATGGAGAAAAACCGCAAAATGCAGAGTTTACAGTAGCGAGAAGCGAAAATGGACTGGACATGACAGTGTCAGCCAAAGCGGAGCAGGCAACTGGATACAATATTTTATGGGGACATAAAAAGGATAAACTGTATCACAGTTATCTGGTATATGGAGAGGAACTCAAAGAGAAAAGAATTGGAGCACTGATCAAAGACAAAAATTATTACGTGCGGGTAGATACTTTTAATGAGAATGGAATTACAGAGGGTAATACAGTAAAAATGGTGTAGAGGTACACGAGTGATAATGCATGGAGGAAAAAATAATGTTTGGAAAGAAAAAACAACAGATAACAGAGACAAATGGCTTTACATACCGGAGGGCGAAAACGTGGCAGATTGCACTTGCGTCCTGTAGTTCGGGAATTGGAATGAGCTTTTATGTATTGCTTGGACTCGCAAGTTATGTTGCAAATGCAGGATATGGAATTGCAACTGCAGTGGTAGGGTTAATTCTTACTGCAACAAGAATTTTAGATGGTGTGACGGATCCAATCATCGCAATTATCATTGATAAAATGAATACAAAATTTGGAAAAATCAGGATTTTAACAGCACTCGGCTGGGCAATTGAGTCACTGGCAGTTCTTATGATGTACTGTTGGGCAAGTGGAAAAGGACATGGAATTGTATTGTTTGTTGTTTTATATTGTGTCTATATTATTGGATATACACTCTGCAACGTAACAGCACAGATTGTTCCTGCAATGCTTACAAATGACCCGAAGCAGAGACCAATGGTAGGTGTCTGGAGCACTGCCTATAATTATCTTGTACCTATGATTTTAAATATTGTAATTACTGTTATGTTACTTCCACAGTATGGAAATGTATATTCCGTTGAAATGCTTGCAGCAGCATGTAAAGTCTGTGTTGCAGTTTCAGCAGCCGGACTGATTTTATGCTGCATCGGTGTTACGGACATTGACAAGCCGGAGAACTTTAAGGGTGTGAGTACCACAAAGAAAAATGAACCGGTCAAATTTAAAGATATGGTGGAATTAGTGAAATCCAACCGTGCATTACAGTCCTTTATCGTAGCGGCAAGTTCCGATAAGATCGCAAGCCAGACAGCAAGTCAGGCAGTGGTCACAACGATGTTATTTGGTATTATTATCGGCAATATGCAGCTTGGAACAATCCTCAGTGTGATCGGAATGCTGCCGTCTATCGTGTTTGCATTTATTGGTGCAAAATATGCCGGAAAGCACGGAAACAAAGAATCAATGGTGACATGGACTTATGTATGCATGACAGTGACAGCTATACTTGTCGTATTATTTATACTGATCGATCCGACGCTGATCGCGACAGCAGCGCCGATGATGATCGCGTATGTCGTACTTACTTTAATCTTAAATGGAGCTAAAATGTGCGTTACGATGTCAAGCAATGCCATGATGGCAGATATTATTGACTATGAATTAGACAGAAGCGGTAAATTCATACCGGCAGCAGTGACAGGAACTTACAGTTTTATCGACAAACTGGTATCTTCTTTCAGCGCGGCAATCGCAACCGGACTGGTAGCACTGATCGGATACAAAACGACGATGCCACAGCCGTCTGATCCGTCCACACCGGCAATTTTCTGGATGACGATGAGCCTTTACTTTGGACTTCCATTGATCGGCTGGGTATGTACCCTCTGCGCAATGAGAAAAACACCGCTCTCAAAAGAAAAAATGGAAGAAGTACAGAAGAGCATTCATGAGAAAAAACAGGCAGAAGTGGAAAAAGTGATTGATGAGATGAAATAAGCAGAGAATAAAAAAGTCTGAACATAGACAGGAAATACAGGAGGATTGACAAAAATGAGACAGACGACAGTATTGGATAAAAACTGGATTTTTTATAAAAACCCGGACAGTGGGGAAGGAGAAAACGTAACGCTTCCTCACACCTGGAACGCAGTGGACGGGCAGGACGGTGGAAACGATTACTACCGTGGAACCTGTAAATATGCCTGCACATTTGAAAAACCAGAGATGGAACAAAACGGAAAGGCTTATCTGGAGTTTGACGGAGCAGCCATGACGGCAGATGTGTTTGTAAATGGAGCAGAGCTTTTCCATCATGAAGGCGGATATTCCAGATTCCGTGTGGATGTTACAGAACATTTAAAAGAACAGAATCAGTTGGAAGTACTCGTTGATAATTCCGATAACACAAAAGTCTATCCGCAGAAGGCTGATTTCACATTTTACGGCGGACTATACCGCATGGTGAAGCTGGTGACAGTGCCGGAAAACCATTTTTGCATGGAGTATGCAGGAAGTAACGGTATTAAGGTGACACCGGAAGTGACGATTTTAGACGCCGGAGCAAAAAAGGCAGACGCAGAAGTGACCGTGGAACTCTGGATAGAGGGAAAATCTGCTGACGTTATGGTGACGGTGGGAGGTGAGAAAAAGAGTGTTCCTGTAGAGCATGGATATGCAAAAGCAGTGTTTGATCTTACCGATGTACATCTCTGGGATGGCGTGGATGATCCGTATTTATATACGGCAAAAGCGGAACTGTCTGATGGAGACAGCGTGGAGACAACCTTTGGATGCAGAAGTTTTTCCATTGATCCGCAGAAAGGATTTTTCTTAAATGGAAGGTCTTATCCGCTTCGCGGTGTGAGCCGTCATCAGGACCGCGCCGGAGCAGGCAATGCGCTGACAAATGAGATGCACCGTGAGGATATGGAGATCATAAAAGAGCTTGGAGCGAATACCATCCGTCTTGCACATTATCAGCATGCGCAGGAATTTTATGATCTGTGTGATGAAAACGGTATGATCGTATGGGCAGAAATTCCGTACATTACGATGCACATGTCAGATGGAACAGAGAATACATTAAGCCAGATGAGGGAGCTGGTCGTTCAGAATTACAATCATCCATCCATCGTCTGCTGGGGACTTTCCAATGAGATCACTGCAGCAAGTGCCGTAAATGAGGAATTATTGGAAAATCACAGAAAATTAAATGATCTGTGCCATGCACTGGATATGACAAGACCAACGGTTATGGCAGACGTGTTTATGCTGGAGACGGACAGCCCAATGTTGGAGATCCCGGATATGAACAGCTATAATCTGTATTTTGGCTGGTATCTGGGAGAGTTAGAACAGAATGACAGTTTCTTTGACGCGTATCATAATACATACCCGGATCGTGTGATCGGACTTTCAGAGTATGGCGCAGACGCCAATCCGGCTTACCACAGTGCAAATCCGGAACGGGGCGATTACACAGAGGAATATCAGTGTATTTACCATGAGCATATGGCAAAAATGATCGGGGAACGCCCGTATCTGTGGGCAACACATGTCTGGAATCTGTTTGATTTTGCGGCAGACGGAAGAGATGAGGGTGGAAAACACGGCGTGAACCAGAAAGGTCTTGTGACCATCGACCGTAAGCTGAAAAAAGATGCCTTTTATCTGTATAAAGCATATTGGAGCAAAACTCCATTTGTCCATGTATGCGGCAGACGTTATGTGGACCGCACCGAAGATGTGACGGAGATCAAGGTTTATTCCAATGAGCAGAGCGTCACACTCTTTGTGGACGGTGTGGAGAGAGAGACAGCAGAGGGCTCTAAAGTATTTAAATTTGAAGTCCCGATCACAGGAACACACAAGATCAGGGCAGTGTCCGGTGCCTGTGAAGATGAGATCACCGTGAAAAAAGTAGAAAAATCAAATCCGGATTATATATTCAACAAACAGGGAGATGTTGTCAACTGGTTTGACCGGGATGATTTTAAGGCAGACCATTATTCAATCTCGGATACGCTCGGAGAGCTTGCACAGAACGAGATGGCGAATGCAATCGTACAGCGTCTGATGGCACAGGCTTCAGCAAGCCGTGGCGATGTGGCAGAAAGTGTGAAAGATAACCCGGCGTTGCAGCGCATGATGCAGCGGATGACATTAGTCAGCCTTTTAAAACAGGCAGGAGACGCAGTGAGCGAGGAACAGATGAAAGCGCTCAACGACGCATTACAGAAAATCCCGAAAAATCAGGCATAGGAAAGGGATGGTTACGAACATGACAAAAGCAATACAGCAGATTATGCTTGGAACTGTGACAAAGAATGAAAAACAGGCAGCAGAATCTTTAAAGAGGATCAAAGCGGCCGGATATGACGGCATTGAACTGAATGGGTTTATGATAAAACCGACCTCTTTTCTGGTCAGAATGCTCACAAAAGCAGCCGGTATGCCGGTCGGAAAAGGCGGAAATTATGACTGGAATGCCCTTGTGAGAGAGGCAGGACTTGCCGTGACAAGCATCCATGAGGATCTTGGCACGATAAAAAGAGAGCCGGAGAACGTTATCAGGGAAGCTGAAAAATTTGGCACAAAATATGTAGTCATTACCGGAATGTACCGTTTTGATTATTCGGATAAAAATGCAGTGTTTGGCTTGTGTCAGGACTTAAATGCTTCCGGAAAAATTTTAAAAGAGGCGGGCGTGGAGCTTTTATATCATAACCATAACTGTGAATTTCTGAAAGTTGAACCGGGAAAAACGGCATATGATCTGATCCTCTCTGAGACGGATGCTTCGTGTGTGAATTTTGAACTGGATTCCTACTGGCCAACAGAAGCAGGCGTAAATGCACTGGAACTGATGAGAAAGCTTGACACAAGAATGAAGCTTTACCATATCAATGACCGTGGAACAAGACTGTCAAAACCTGCCATGACACCGATCTTAAAATCGGACAGCATGGAACTTGGCTATGGAAACATGAATCTTTTTTCGCTGATCACGCAGGCACAAAAAGTGAATGTGGATGCAGTGATCTTAGAAAGCCACAAAAACTGGGTGGACGATTCTCCGTTAAAGTCCATGGAGTTAAGTGCAGAATTTATGAATCAGTACGTTTGTTAGAGCATAGCTGGAAGGGAGAAAACGCAGGGAATGGAAAAACTGAAAATGCATTTTATCACCTCAGACCGTGAGTACCGCGAGGGAGAGGTCTTTGTATATGAACAGAAATTTACCGTGAAAGATGTGAAGAAGGCAGTGTTCACAGCAACTGCGCTCGGAGTATACGAGGCAGAGATCAATGGCGTCAAAATCGGGAAACAGATGTTTGCACCGGGATATTCCTACTATCCAAGGCGTGTGCTTTACCAGACTCATGAGGTGAGCGCACTGCTTCGTGAGGGTGAGAACACATTGCGGGTTTATCTTGGACAGGGCTGGTATTGCGGCCGTTTCCTCTGTGAGAACAAGACACAGATTTACGGGGAAAAACCTGCGGTATCGTGGATTTTAAACATCGAAGATGCGGGTGGCATCCGGGACATTGTATCCGGCGAGCAGACGGACGAACTGGAATCTCCTTACGAATACGCCGGGGAGTATGACGGTGAGATTTATTTTGCGGATGGAAGAAATCAGGTGATTGGACATCCGGTATCTTTCAAAAACGAACTGGATTTTGCGTTGGAGCCGACGCTGACCGAAGTTACGTTACAGGAAGAGATGGAGGTAAAAGAGGCAAAGCAGACAGGAAGTGTAACGATTCTTGACTTTGGACAGAACTTTGCCGGAATTGTTGAAATTGATCCTTCTTTTTTTACAAATGAGACAATTACAATCCGCCACGGAGAGATTTTAAATGCAGATGGAAGTCTTTACACTGCCAATCTGCGGAAAGCAAAGGCAGCTATCGTCTATCATGCCGGAGCGGAAAAGAAAAAATACCGTCCCCGTTTTACCTATATGGGATTTCGCTATATGGAACTTTCCGGCGCAGATTATCGGCCGGGCATGATCAAAGCGTATGCGCTTCACACCGATATGAAGCGCACCGGATACTTTTCGTGTGAGAATCCAATGGTTCAGAAATTATATGAGAATCAGGTCTGGGGGCAGAAATCCAACTATGTGGAAGTGCCGACCGACTGTCCGCAGCGGGATGAACGTATGGGTTATACCGGGGATGGGCAGGTGTTTGCACGCACCGGAGCCTACAATTTTGACACCAATGATTTTTGGAAAAACTTTTTGCGTGATCTGGAGCTGGGACAGCTTGACAACACGGAAGGGTATGTGTGTGCCACTGTGCCGCAGACCGGACCTGCCGGAATTGGTTTTATCAGCATGTTAGGCTGGGGAAATGCGGTCACAATTTTACCGGAAATGCTCTATCAGCAGTTTGGAGACGAGGAAGCACTGCCACGCCAGTACGAGAGCATGAAACTTTTTGTGGAGGCGGAAATCCGGAAAATGGGAAAGAAAAATCTCTGGATCGGACCGTCTTTAGGAGACTGGCTTGCAATGGGAAAAGGGATTGCATGGCAGGCAATGCACAACAATCCGGTATCGAATGCCTTTATCGTACATGATCTGAAGGTCATCAGCGAGACGGCAGAGCGTCTTGGGAAAAAAGCTGATGCAGACAGATACCGCAGGCAGATGGAAGCCACAACAGAAGCATATATCCGGAAATTCGTGAGCAAAAAGGGAATCGTGGCAAAAGACTATCAGTCCGCCTACATTATGGCTTTAAAATTTGTACTGCCGGAGGGAGAACTGCGGGAACAGGTGAAAAAGAATTTTGCTGCCAATATCCGTAAAAATGGTTTACAGACAGGTTTCTTTGCGACGGAACATCTGCTTCCGCTTTTAGTGGAAGCGGGAGAGACAGAACTCGCCTATGATATTCTGCTTCAGGAAGGCTGTCCGGGCTGGATGTATCAGGTCAAATGCGGTGCGACCACGACGTGGGAACGCTGGGATGCATTAAAGCCGGATGGAACGGTCAACGAAGAGAAAATGGCAGGTTCCGGCGACAATATGGTTTCTTTCAATCACTATGCATTTGGCAGTGTCGGAGAATTTTATTATCAGTATATTCTCGGAATCAAACCACAGAAACCGGGTTTTGCAGAATTGCATTTCGAGCCGTATCCGGACAGACGGCTTGGTGGTGTGAGCGGAAGTTATCTCTCAAGAGCAGGAAAAATTGAAAGCTCCTGGAAGTATGAGGAGGATGGCTGTCATATCTCATTGAATACGCCAGTAAAATCGGAAGTGGTTCTGCCAGACGGAAAGAAAGAGACAGTGGAGGCAGGAACCTATCAGTGGCTCTGTTGAAAATAATTTTGGCAAATAAGGACACTTTTTTGAACAAAAAGTGTTCTTTTTTTGCGCTCATTTTTTTCCTAAAATAAAAAATAGAAAAGGAACACAGATGCAGGAGAGGGGGAAACTATGGAGCAGTATTATCTTGCAATCGACATTGGGGCTTCCAGCGGCAGACACATATTAGGACATATGGAAGACGGAAAAATGGTATTGGAAGAAATATATCGTTTTCCGAATGGAATGACCGAAGAGAACGGACAGAGATGCTGGAATGTAAAAGCACTTTTCAGAGCAATTTTAGAGGGAATGAAAAAGTGTAAAAAAGCGGGAAAAATCCCGGTGAGTATGGGGATTGATACCTGGGCAGTTGATTTTGTCCTGTTGGATAAAGAGAATAAAATGCTTGGAGATGCAGTCGGTTATCGGGACAGCCGTACAGCAGGAATGGATGAGAAAGTCTATGAGATCATCCCGGAAGAAAAGTTATATGAGAGAACAGGCATCCAGAAGCAGATTTTCAACACCATTTATCAGTTGATGGCGGTAAAATCCAACAATCCCGAAATTCTCGAACACGCAGAGACCATGCTGATGATCCCGGAGTATTTTAATTATCTTTTGACAGGAGAGAAGGCATCAGAATATACGAATGCAACCACGACACAGTTAGTATCCCCGGAAACAAAAGACTGGGATTATGAGCTGATCGAAATGTTAGGATATCCAAAACAGATTTTTCAGAAAATAAAGAAGCCGGGAACCGTACTGGGAAATCTGACGAAAGAAATTCAGAAAGAGGTCGGATTTGATTGTGAAGTCGTCTTACCGGCAACACATGACACCGGTTCCGCAGTGATGGCAGTTCCGACAAATGAGGACAATACCATTTACATCAGTTCCGGAACGTGGTCACTGATGGGGACAGAATTAAAAAAAGCAGACTGTTCACCGGAAAGCAGACTTCATAATTTCACGAACGAGGGAGGATATGAATATCGTTTCCGTTATCTGAAAAATATCATGGGACTCTGGATGATACAGTCGGTCCGAAAAGAACTGGCACCAAAGCAGGGATTCGGAGAGATCTGCGAGGCGGCGGCAAGGGCGGACATTGCATCTTTGGTAGACTGTAATGACGACCGTTTTTTAGCACCGCAAAGCATGACAGAAGAAGTGCAAAAAGCCTGCGCAGAGACCGGACAGCGGATACCGGAGGGAATCGCAGAAACAGCGTGCGTGATTTATAACAGTCTTGCACAATGCTACGCACAGACGATCCGGGAGATCGAGGAGATGTCAGAAATTACATATGAAAGCATCCATGTTGTCGGCGGAGGAGCCAATGCGGCATATTTGAATGAACTGACTGCAAAGGCAACCGGAAAGACCGTTTATGCCGGTCCGACAGAGGCAACAGCCATCGGAAATCTGACGGCGCAGATCATTGCAGCAGGAGAACTTGAAAATTTACAGGCTGCAAGAAAATGTATCTTTGAGTCTTTTGAAATAAAAAAATATGAGAAATAGCAATCAGGAATATCAGAAAAAATATATGCCGGAAGCGGATGTTGTGCCCGGCAGAAAGGTGAGGTAAAAATTTTATGACGGTACAGGAAAGATATGAAGCGGCCAGGAAAATGTATGCAGATGTCGGTGTTGATACAGATGCAGCAATCGCAAAATTAAAAGAAATTCCGGTATCACTTCATTGCTGGCAGGGCGATGACGTGACAGGATTTGACCATGACGGACCTTTGACCGGTGGAATCCAGACAACCGGAAACTATCCCGGAAAGGCAAAGACACCGGAACAGCTGATGCAGGACATGGAAGAGGCGATGAGCCTCATGCCTGGCAAAAAGAAATTAAATCTTCATGCAAGCTATGCAATCTTTGAGAAAGGCGAATTTGCAGACCGCAACAAATTAGAGCCAAAGCATTTCAGAAAATGGGTAGACTTTGCAAAGAAATACCATGTTGGGATTGATTTCAATCCGACATTTTTCTCACATAACAGAGTAAAAGACGGACTGACACTGACAAGCCCGGACGAGGAGACAAGAAGATTCTGGATCGAGCATGGAAAAGCATGTATCCGCATTTCGGAATATTTTGCAAAAGAGACAGGTGTTCCATGTGTGATGAATATCTGGATTGGGGATGGATACAAAGATATTCCGGCAGACCGAATGGGACCGCGCATGAGATATAAGGATTCTATCGAACAGATCATTGCAGAACCGCATGATCCAAAGCTGGTAAAACCATGTGTGGAGTCTAAGGTATTCGGAATCGGTGTGGAGTCTTACACAGCGGGATCAGCCGAGTTTACATTGACATTTGCGGCGACACACGAGAATGTCCTTCCGCTGATGGACAATGGACATTATCATCCTACAGAAGTAGTGTCGGATAAAATACCGGCATTACTGTGCTATTTCCCGGAGATCGCACTTCACATTACAAGACCGGTAAAATGGGATTCAGACCATGTCGTCTTATTCGATGATGAGACAAAAGAAATGGCAAAAGAGATCGTAAGATGTGATGCGATTGACAGGGTGCATATGGCACTGGATTATTTTGATGCAAGTATCAACCGCATCAGTGCATGGACTGTGGGATTTAGAAGCTGGCAGAAAGCATTATTATCGGCGCTCTGTACACCGAATGCAGAACTTAAAAAATTACAGGATGAGAATCGCCTGACCGAGCTGATGGTCATGCAGGAAGAATTAAAGACATTTCCATTTGGAGATGTATGGACCAAATACTGTGAGGAATGTGGAGTTCCCGCAGATAAGAACTGGTTTGCAGAAGTAGAGAGATATGAGAAAGAAGTACTGTTAAATCGATAGCCAGACAAACCATGTAAAAAAGAATGCAGTTAGTTTTGAACACAAAATCAATGATAGAAAACCAAAATGGAGGAAAGAAAAATGAGAGTATTAGATACAGAATTTGTAAAGAATTTTATCCGCACGGCAAACGATGGATGGGAGTAGGGATGGCACGAGAGAAATGGCGGAAACCTTTCCTATCGTATCCGGCTGGAAGAAGTGGAAGCCGTAAAGGAAGATTTTGAACCGAAAGAATGGCAGCCGATCGGAACGACAGTTCCAAAACTTGCAAAGGAATATTTTATTGTAACCGGAAGCGGTAAATATTTCCGCAATGTGATCATCAAACCGGAGGATTCCATCTGTATCATCGAGTTGGATGAGAAAGGGGAAAACTACCATATCGTGTGGGGGCTGGTGAACGGTGGCAGACCAACCTCCGAACTGCCAACCCATCTGATGAACCATGAGGTAAAAATGATCGCGACAGGTGGGAATCACAGAGTAATTTACCATGCACATCCAACCAATATTATTGCGCTGACTTTTGTATTGCCACTGGAAGATAAGGTGTTTACAAGAGAATTATGGGAAATGTCAACAGAATGCCCGGTTATCTTCCCGGAAGGTGTCGGCGTTGTTCCGTGGATGGTTCCGGGCGGTCGTGACATCGCAGTGGCAACCAGTGAATTAATGAAGAAATACAATCTTGCAATCTGGGCGCATCACGGAATGTTTGCTTCGGGAGAAGATTTTGACCTGACATTTGGGTTAATGCATACCGCTGAAAAATCCGCAGAGATCCTTGTGAAAATGTTGTCAATGCAGCCGAATAAGAGACAGACCATCACACCGGATAATTTCCGTGATCTTGCAAAAGATTTCAACGTGGCACTGCCGGAAGAATTTTTGTATGAAAAATAGAGTAAAGTAGAAGCGTTTATAAAAAAATGCGTGATAAAATCACTTTTCAGGACAATTGCCGTGCGTAATGTCATGGAAGGTGATTTTTTCTTTCAAAAAGGAACTTTATGTGATATAAAAGAAGGAGGCTTCGGCTTAAGACACATATAAAAAGCGAGGATAAAAATGAAACAAGACTATAAAAAAACAACATACGCCTGTTTTATCGGTTATATTGTTCAGGCGATTGTCAACAGCTTTGTTCCGCTGTTATTCGTGACATTTCAGAAAACATACCAGATTCCACTGACGAAGATCACACTGCTTATTACGATTAATTTTGTGATACAGCTTCTGATAGATCTGCTCTCGGCGGGATTCATTGATAAAATCGGTTACCGGGCATCTGTGATTATTGCACATATCTGTGCGGCGGCAGGGCTGGTACTGCTCACGGTTTTGCCGGAACTTTTCGCAGATCCGTTTGTTGGCATTTTAATGTCGGTCGTGATTTATGCAGTGGGTGGCGGTTTGCTGGAGGTGTTAGTCAGCCCGATCATTGAGGCATGCCCGACGGATAATAAGGAAGCAGCAATGAGCCTTTTACATTCCTTTTACTGCTGGGGATGTACCGGCGTTGTTTTATTTTCCACAGTGTTTTTCGCACTGTTTGGAACGGAACACTGGAAAATCCTCACACTGTTGTGGGTGATCATTCCGACCTGCAATATGATTTTATTCACAAAAGTGCCAATCTACAGTCTGCATGAAGAGGGCGAGAAGGGCATGACCATGGGAGAACTTTTCCGGGAAAAAGTATTCTGGTTTTTAATGATCATGATGGTGTGCTCCGGTGCATCCGAGCAGGCGGTGAGCCAGTGGGCATCAACGTTTGCGGAGCAGGGACTTGGAATCACCAAAACGATCGGTGATCTGGTGGGACCGATGGCATTCTCTATTTTAATGGGAACTTCCCGCCTGATTTATGGAAAATATGGAGACAGATTCGATCTGGATCAGTTTATGAAATTAAGTACGCTGCTTTGCATTGGCTCTTATCTGCTGATCGCATTTGTGCCGGTTCCGGCGGTAAAGCTTGTGGGCTGCGCAATCTGCGGCTTTTCAGTTGGAATTATGTGGCCGGGAACGTTTAGCAAAGCGTCCACATCCTTAAAGCGGGGTGGTACAGTGCTTTTTGCACTGCTTGCGCTGGCAGGAGACCTTGGCTGTTCCGGTGGACCGACACTCGTGGGATTTGTTTCGAGTGCGTTTTCCAATAATCTGCGCGTGGGAATTGGAACCTCGATTCTTTTCCCGGTTTTGCTGTTGGCGGGACTTGTGTTAGTTAGCAGCAAAAGGAACGAAAAATGCCAGATAATTTTTTAGACCTTTTTTAGAAATCGTTCCTTTTCATAAAGAAACGTGAAAGAAATATTAAGATTGCATTAATCCCCTTTTTTTCTGAAAACAATATGGTACAATTTGCCATAGGTCAAAAAAGACAAGGAAAAAAGGAGATTATGGAAACATGGAAGACAACAATGTAAAGGAAAAAAAGCATTTCTTTCATAAAAAAGAAAAAAAGACAGAAGTGGCTGAAGTACCAAAGAAAAAGAAGAAAGTATGGCTAATCGTTTTAATAATTGCAGCTATTGTAATTGTATTGATTGGCAGCGCTGTTAAAAATATGACTTCACAGATCGAGACAGCAGCGAATACGGTTGAGGTAGAACCGGTAGAGAAAAGGGATTTATCCGATTCAGTTTCTTTGAAGGGAACGATTGCAGGACAGAGCAAGACAAATGTCATGTCCCTTGCGGCTGCAGAAATCACAGCAGTAAATGTTCAGGTAGGTGACATTGTAAAAGAAGGCGATCCGCTTGTGACATTAGATCAGAATGATATTGAGAAACAGATTGCAGAGTTAAAGACGAATATCAGCAATGCGAATGCAATCGCAGCAAACGATGCTGCACAGAAGCAGGAAAGCTTAAACGAAGCAAAGCAGGATCAGGCAACGACACTTGCCAAGGCAACAGATTCTGTAAATAAAGCGCAGGCAAGCTATGATGAACTCGTGAAAAAAAGAGATGACTGCCAGACAAAGTTAAATAATAAGAAGAATGAATTGAATACAGCTGGAAATGCCAGGGATACAGCAAAAAATGAACTGGATACTGCAAAGAAAAGTTATCAGGATGCGCAGGCGGAGGCAAGTGCAGATCCAACTAATGCTGATTTATTAAAGAAAGCAAATGATGCGAGCAGTGTTTACGAACAAAAACAAGAATTGTATACATCATTATGTACTAATTATGAAACAATAAATGGAGATATTAAAAGTCTCCAGGCAGAATTAGACGCCTACCCGGATCAATTGAAATCTGCAGAGGAAGCAGTCAACACCGCAAAGAGCAGTTATTCAGACGCAGAAACAAGCACAAACCGCAGTGTTTCCACTGCCCAGAATACCGTTGACATGCAAAAATACCAGGCAAGCACGACCACAGAGTCAAAAGACCAGCTGGAACAGTTACAGAAGCAGCTTGCAGACTGTACACTTTCTGCACCGATCGGTGGAGTTGTCACAGCCGTCAATGTATCAGTCGGAGATAAAAACACAGCAGGAACGACCATGATCACGATCGAGGATACATCTTCCTTAAAAGTGATCGTAAATGTTGAGGAAGCTGACATTTTAAAGATCCAGGAAGGAATGCCTGCAACCGTTTCAACGGATGCAACGGGGGATGAAGAGATCAAAGGTACGGTAACACGTGTGGTCAGAGTAAAAAATCAGTCAACCAACACAAACGGTACAGATACCAATACCTCAAGCGGTTATTCTGCTGAGATCACGATCGACAACACAGAACTTCTGGTTGGAATGAGTGCAAAAGCCAAAATTGTGATCAAAGACAGAGGTACACAGCTTGCAGTTCCATATGATCTGATCCGGCAGGATGACAACGGAGATTCCTATGTTCTGGTAGCGGAAGCAAATGAAGATGGAACAGCAACCGCAGTCCGGAAAAATATTAAAGTCGGTGAAGAGGTAGATTACTATACAGAAGTGACAGGCGGCGATCTGAAAGAGGGCGACCAGCTGATCTACGATAATACATTTTCTGTCACCGAAGGTCAGGTGTTTACTCCGGAACAGATATATTCCAATCAGGCACTTGACACAGAAGGCATGATGAGTACGGAGGCAGAATGATCGTGAGTGAACCAGTAATCCGTATGGAGAATATTATAAAACGTTATTACATAGGCAAGCCGAATGAACTGCAGATTTTAAATGGGATCAGCCTGTCAGTCAATCAGGGAGAATTTGTCTCCATCGTCGGTGAGTCCGGTTCCGGAAAAAGTACATTGATGAATATTATTGGTGTCCTGGACCGTCAGACTGAGGGAACTTACTTTCTGGAGGGAAAAGATGTAAATAAAATGGATGATTCCATGCGAAGTGCAATCCGAAACAAGAGGATTGGTTTTGTTTTCCAGAATTTTAACCTTCTTCCGAAGGCAAATGCATTAAAAAATGTCATGGTTCCGCTGTTATATAGTACTGAGAAGGAAAAAAATCAAAAAGAACGTGCCATGGAAATGTTAAAAATGGTTGGCATGGAGGAACGGGCTTTTCATAAACCAAACGAGCTTTCCGGTGGACAGAAACAGAGGGTGGCGATCGCACGCGCAATGATCAATGATCCGGCGATCATCTTAGCGGATGAGCCGACCGGAGCGTTGGATTCTAAGACCGGACATATGGTCATGGATCTTTTTCATAAGCTGCATGAGGAGCAGGGAAAAACCATCGTGTTGATCACACATTCACAGGAACTCGCGGCGGAGACAAAACGGATCGTTACGATCTTAGATGGTAATATCGTGTCAGATAATGGAGGTGAAGGCTGATGTTTTTGGAAAATATAAAAGAGGCGATCACCAGCATTTTCAGCAATAAAATGCGTTCGGTTCTGACCATGTTAGGAATCATCATCGGTATCAGTGCAGTCATCACGATCACGACGATCGGTAATTCCATTCAGACTACTTTGACATCCACCTTAAATTCACTGGGTGGCAATACGGTTCAGGCATATGTGGATGCAAGATATCCGGAAGATGATGCAGACTGGGATACCTGGGAATACCCGGAAATGAAAACATCGGACTTTGTGACACAGGAGATGATCGATGAACTGGTGGAAAAATATCCGGATGAATTTGATGGAATAGCAGCTTCTGAATTTCTTGGAAACGGACAGATTCGGCAGGATAAAAATACTTATGCCAATGTATCTGTTCAGGGGACTACTTCCGAGTATATTGATTATATGAAATTAAAGATGTATGCCGGAAGAAACCTTACAAAACAGGATAACAAAACAAAGAAGAACGTCTGCATTGTGGCAGATACCATGGCAAAGCAGTATTTTGGAGATGAGAATCCAATAGGAGAACAGATCACTTATGCAGGCAGCGATGGAAATCTATATAATTTTACAATTGTAGGCATATACGAATATAATGCAGCACTTTTTGGCAAGGTGGACACCAGCGTCCCGGAAAAAGACCGTTCTACTACAATGTTTATTCCAATCCAGACCTGTTTTAAGCTGATGGGAAAGGATCAGTCCGGTTACACAAACTTTAACCTGATGGTCAATTCCCTAGCAGATATCGATCAGGCAACGACAGATGTTACAAACTTTTTTGAAGAGAAATATGCAAACAATAAAAATTTCCATGTTACTACCTATAATATGGCGTCTGATATGGGAATGATCAATACCGTCATTAATGTGATCACGATCGCAGTGTCCGGCATTGCATTGATCTCATTGATCGTAGGCGGTGTCGGTGTCATGAACATTATGCTTGTGTCTATTACCGAGCGTACAAGGGAGATCGGTGTCCGGATGGCACTTGGAGCGAAGAGGAGCACCATCCGTATGCAGTTTGTCATAGAAGCGATCGTACTCTGTATCTTTGGTGGAATGATCGGGATATTGATCGGGGTGTTTAATGGATTTGTATTAGGCAAAGCAGCGGAGTTTGTGATCCAGAATATGTATTCTGAATATTCAAGCTACATTATTATGTCGGTACGGCCATCCTTATCCGCTATTGTACTTTCCTTATTCTTCTCCATGCTGACAGGAGTATTCTTCGGATACTATCCTGCAAACAAGGCAGCCAAGATGGAAGTCATTGATGCATTGAGATATGAATAACCCGGAGTTTAACTAGCGTAGTGTCGCAGATTCTGCGGTGCTTTCTTAGGGCTTGAAGGGCGGATATAAGCGTCCTCTCGCAAGTCAGAATTTTATATGTAATGAAAAAGAAAAACGGTATAAACGAAATATTAT
>ENA-OPAL01000025-OPAL01000025.1-human-gut-metagenome-genome-assembly--contig:-NODE-25-length-113147-cov-7.630823_pt1 | contig 113147 bp, 70 predicted proteins | sample MGYA00241057_ERZ501430 | MGnify/ENA primary metagenome ERZ501430 (study PRJEB25962, sample SAMEA2042506) | human gut metagenome | biome: human gut; feature: human-associated habitat; material: faeces...
AGAGCGCATGATTCATAATCATGAGGTCCCCGGTTCAATCCCGGGTCCCGCTACACAAAACAAGGTATTTATGAATTTGTTTCATGGATATCTTGTTTATCTTTTATTTATATTGGACTTATTTTTCTTTTCATATAGAATCACATTTGAATAATTTTATGTAGATTTGTAGATACAAATCAATCAAAGTTGTAGTTTTTGCTGAATTATGAAAAACGCATCCTATATGGAAGGGAATTTGTGGTTATATAGATTATATTTTAGGGTGGTAATTTTATTATGGCTACCTGTATCCTTATCGGCCGTTGACCTTCCGAATTTAACTTTTCGTACTATTACTATTTCAGACGGCCTCTCTAACAATATTATTAATACTATTTATAAAGATAAAAGAGGCTTTATTTGGTTGGGTACCCAGACCGGATTAGATCGTTTTGACGGTATCAATGTGAAAAGTTTTCTTCAGTTTTCAGGACGTACCATTTTTTCCATAGCCGAAACAGATTCTGTTTATTTGTGGGTGGGTACAGATAAAGGATTATGGAAACTCGATAGGAAAACAGACCAAGTGGAATCGGTCACTTTAGATACAAAATCGTTGGAAGTTAGATCAGTCTTTGTAAGCCAAACAGGTCGATTGCTGGTTGGAACCACTCATGGACTTTTTATCTATCAAGAGAGTGCTTTCAGGAAGGTGCTTTTCGGGTCAAATGCTTTGTCTTCTACCAATTTTATCACTGGCATTGTTGAAGGATATAAAGATACTTTTTGGCTGACTTCACAAGATGGTTTGATTGAATATAATATTGTAACTGGTCAATCGAAAGTCTATACATATCAGGATGATGAGAAATTTATTAATTATTTTTCCTGTCTGGCTCTTTTAAAAGAAAAGCTATATTTAGGAACGGCCGGCAGTGGTATGCTTGTTTTTGATATCGGTAAGGCGGCTTTTTCTATTTGTCCTGAAGTGGAAAATGGATATATAAAAAGTATCATTACTGTTGATGATGAGATATGGGTGGGAACAAATGGAAGCGGTATTAGAATAATCAGTGCGTCTACAGGAAAAGAGTTATCGGCTATAGAGCATACTTCGAATGCGGATGCTATTTGTTCTAATGCAGTTTATTCTTTATTGAAAGAGGATGATATGCTTTGGGTAGGTACTTACATGGGCGGATTAAGTTATACTCCAGCTCATGGAAGTTTCTTTTCTGTTTATTCTTATCCAAAGCTTTTTAATTCTTATAATATGAATGTACGTGCTTTTTGGGTGGATGCAGATGGGAAAAAAGTAATAGGCACTCGTGACGGACTTTATTATATTTCTGAAACGGAACAAAGGATAAGGCATTATACACATCGGAATTCCATTTTGCGTTCGGATATAATTTTGTCTGTAAAACCTTTCAATCGGGATTTTTTAATTGGAACGTATGGAGGGGGCTTGTACTTGCTTCACAGGAATACGGGTGAACTTTCCTTTTTTCAATCAGATCAATGTTTTATGCAAGGGTCATTTAATGGATATGAAAGGGATGGAAACAATAAATTATGGATCGGCAGTTCCAAAGGTGTGTATGTATATGATCATTTGACAGGGGAATATGAGGTTTATAACAGTCGTAATTCTTCTTTGTCAGTTAATTCTGTTTTTTCATTGAAGGCAGATTCGAAGGGCAGGATGTGGCTGGGCACGGGAGGGGCCGTTTTTATGTATGATAGGGCTGCTGGGGTATTTAAATCGGATGTTTTTCCGGAGCATGTTTTACCATATACTAAAAGTGTACGATTCATTTATGAGGATAAAAAGAAGAATTTGTGGTTTTGTGATGATAAGGAGGGGGTGGTTAAGGTAGATGAGTCTTTTACGACATTTGAACACATCACGATCGATGATTTCTTACCGAATAATTCTGTGATGAGCATAGTGGAAGATCCTAAGAACGGCGGATTATGGTTTGCTACTCAGAAGGGGTTACTATATATAAAGGAAGAGGAAAATTATCATAAGATTTTTTCGTTATACGATGGCATTCCCGGATATATTTTTAATTCTCCGGTACAGATAACGGATGATAATACAATTTGGTGGGGAAATGAACGCGGATTGGTCTGTTATGATGCGGCAAAGAGCTGGAGTGAGATAGGAACAAAAGAGGTCCAGCCTCCCGTGATTACTTCCATTTCAGTCGCAGGCAGACCTTTGTGCCCGGGAGAGACATTAATGCCCGTTTCTGCTCCATTTATAGATGAGGTGTTTCTGTCTGTAAATGATAATAATATTTCATTCACTTTCTCAGCCTTGAATTATGCAGTGGAGAATACGGATTTATACGAGTATTGTTTGGAAGAATATGATAAGGAATGGAAAACTTTGATGAAAGGAAATCAGGTTTCTTATACAGAACTTCCTGTTGGCGATTATATGTTTAGGGTCAGGGCGACTTCCAATCCTGCAGCAATAAAAGCGGTAAGGGTGGTTGTTGCCGGAAATACGTCGTTTATAAGATGGATTGTGGTGTTAAGTGTAGCCGCTTGTTGTATCCTTATTTATTTTTACTCCGGGTTATTGGGGAAGTATCGCACAATGAAGGAGTATATAAATAAAAAGACGGAATCATCCGAAGAAAATCGGAAAGAAAAATATCAAAAATCAAGGATGGAAGAGAAAACGGCCATGCTCATTATTGGGAAACTGAATGAGTGTATGGAGAAAGATCGGTTATATTTGAATCCTGATTTAAAGTTGCAGGATGTGGCAAAAGTGGTGAAATGTAATACTGGAGAGTTGTCCCAAGTGTTGAATATGTTTATGAATATTGGTTTCACGGATTATGTTAATAAATATAGGATAGATGAATTCATAAAAAGAATACAGGATAAGTCTGCTTCCAGGTATACCTTGGTTTCTTTGTCGGAACAATGTGGTTTCAGTTCTCGTACTTCTTTTTTCCGTTCGTTTAAGAAGTTTAAGGGAATGTCACCTGCCGAATATATAAAGGAACATGGGATATTTATTGAGTAGTGTTTGGAATAGAGGTGTTACTCTAGTGATTGGATAGAAGAAGAGAGTTCCATATTTTTTTGGAACTCTCTTCTTCTATTATGCAATTTGTTGATTCATAGTGTTGTATGATCTTTTTTGTCTCATTTAGTAGGTTGGGATTAATCCTGCTTTACAGAATGGTTGAAAAGACATTTCAGTTTCTAATTTTGCTGATAGAAAAATATTTTTATCCATTAAAGAAACTGATATGATTATGAAAAGCAGAACTTTTTTTATTCTTGTTTTTATCTTTTTAGTTAGCCTAGGATGTTTTTCGTGTAAAACGACTGCTACTGATGATTTTTCTATTGATTCGGAAATTGCGTATTGCCGGTCTCAGGCTATGCGGACGCTGGTTTCTATTCCTTCGTTAGATAAAATTCCTAATTCCATGGATTTAGATAGTATTAAATGGCGTTATACACAGGTAGGCTCTTGGACTTGTGGATTTTGGCCCGGTATCCTTTGGTATTTATATGAGGATACTAAGGATAATATGTGGAGGGAAGCAGCAGGGCAAGTAACCGATATGATTGCTCCCTTGGCTTACAGGAAAGCAAAGAGTCATGATTCCGGTTTTATTATGATGTGTAGTTTGGGCAACGGTTATCGTTTGACAGGAAAACCGGAATATAAGGAAGGATTGCTGCATGCCGCAGATTCTTTGGCTATGCTTTATAATCCTGTTGTGGGTACTATTTTATCTTGGCCTGGAATGGTGAAAAAAGAAAACTGGCCGCACAATACTATTATTGACAATATGATGAATTTGGAACTTTTGTTTTGGGCTGCGCGGAATGGAGGGGGGCAGTATTTATATGATATTGCCTGTAAACATGCGGAAACGACTATGAAACATCAATTCCGCAAAGATTATTCATGTTATCATGTAGCGGTGTATGATACGCTGGATGGTCATTTTATAAAAGGAGTTACCCATCAAGGATTGAGTGATGATTCTATGTGGGCCCGTGGACAGGCATGGGCTATTTATGGATATACCATGGTATATCGTGAAACACATGATGTACGTTTTTTGGATTTTGCCCGGAAGGTATCGGATGTCTATTTGTCCCGTATTCCCGAAGACATGATTCCTTATTGGGATTTTAATGCTCCGGAATTATCCTCAGGTGAACCGAAAGATGCATCGGCTGCCATAACGGCCTCTGCCTTATTGGAACTTTCCACCTATATAAATAATAGTGATTCTGCATCTTTCTATCGGAATAAGGCTGTGGAAATGCTTCGGATACTATCTTCTCCGGCATATCAGGCTCGCAATAAAAAAGATGCTTTTTTATTGCATTCGGTTGGGCACATGAACAAGGGATGGGAAGTTGATGCTTCTATTAGTTATGCAGATTACTATTATTTGGAAGCATTGGTACGATTGAAACGTTTGAAAGAGAAACAATCTGTTTTGGCTAATTTATAAAATCATTGTTAATCCGTTCATATTATGAATACACAATCTATTGATATTAGTCTTTATCAAAAAGGGGATATAGCCTTGGAAGATATTTATAAGAAATTTAAGAATTGTTTTATGCGGTATGCGGGCAAGGTGTTATCTAGTGAATTTTATGCTGAAGATGTAGTGCAGGATGTATTTATAGGGTTATTTCAGCAGACAAATTATTTTGTATCTGAGGCTGCAGCCTTAAAATATATTTATGCAGCAATATATAATCGTTGTATTGATTTGGTACGCCATAGGCAGATAGCGCAAAGATACGAGGAAATCTATAGTAACGAAAAAAATAGAGTGGTACATATAAATGGATATAACGATTTGTTGGCAAAAGAGTTTTTTGTGATTGTGGAGAAAAGGATTAATTCCCTTCCTCCTAAATGTAAACAGATATTTATCATGAAATTCCAAAAAGAGTTTTCTAATCCGGAGATAAGCAGAAACTTAGGCCTATCATTGAGAACAATAGAGAATCAGCTATATATAGCTAGGAGAGTTCTTCGTAAACAGACGGATAGATATTTATGTTCTTGAATATGTGAGTGATAGAAAATATTTTTTCTGTCTTTTGAGTGTATTTTATTTTAGATTCGTTTAATAAGTAAAAAAAGAAAATGAAAGATAGAATGATTTAATAAATTAAACTTTAAGTACATGCTATGAAACAGAAAGACAAATTTTTATTACTTATGGTATTGTCTTGTTTGCCGTTAGGAAATGCGGTTGCAGAGCAAACAGGTGCAGGGTTGTACTCTCCGATTAATCAAGAAGTATTGCAGAATACGGTGAAGATTACAGGACAAGTTATTGATCCAAATGGAGAACCGATAATAGGTGCTACAGTAATGGAGAAAGGAACTACCAACGGTATTGTAACTGATTTGGATGGTAATTTTAGTTTGACTGTTTCTCCTTCTCATAAGTTACAGATATCTTACGTTGGTTTTCAAACTCAAGAATTGAATATTGGTTCTAACCGTTCTTTCAAGATTGTTCTAAAAGAAGATACTGAGCTGTTGGACGAAGTTGTAGTGGTAGGTTATGGTTCGGTAAAGAAATCGGATTTGACAGGTGCTGTAGCTTCTGTTTCTACTCAGGATTTGATAAGAAGTGGTAGAACGGATGCAGTAGGAGCTATGCAAGGGGCTTTGCCAGGTGTGCAAATTCAACGTTCTAATAGTAAACCAGGAGGGGAATATAATATTCTGATTCGTGGTTTGAATACAATTAGCGGAAGTACATCTCCCTTAATTGTTGTAGATGGTGTGCCAGGAGCTTCTTTATCTAACCTGAATCCGGATGATATAGAAAAAATTGATATTTTGAAAGATGCATCATCTACCGCAATCTATGGTTCCCGTGCTACTAATGGTGTAGTCATGGTTACTACTAAAAGAGGTAAGATAGGTAAAGTAAAAATAGATTATAGTGGATATGCCGGATATAGGAAATATACGAATATGCCCGATATGATGTCTGGTGAAGAATATGTGCAATTGGCACGAGAGGCTAAAAGAGCCGGAAATAATAATAAATATGTGGATGATAGTCAGATTTTCACAGCATCAGAGTTAAAGGCTATTCAAGATGGAAATTATTTTGATTGGGTGGATGCTGTTTCTAGTCCGGCCTTTATGACAAATCATACTATATCGGCTACCGGAGGTAATGAGATGGCTACTTATGCTTTATCTGCCGGATATTATTTTGAAGATGGTATGTTGGAGCCTCAAGAATATTCCCGTTATAATCTGCGTGCTGTTGTGGATGTAGAACCTAGCAAATACATGAAATTTGGAATTAATATGTATGGAACCCATTCAGTACGTGATACGGGTAACTCTGACTTGTTACAGGATGCTTTTCGTCTGCGTCCGACTTATCATCCGACTGATTTGGTGACAGGAGAAGAAATGTGGGCTTATTCTAATGGTCAGTATAATGCGTTAACTACCATGAAGAATGAACTGAATAAAACCAAAAAGTACAATTTGCTGAGTAACATTTATCTGGCAATAACTCCAATTAAAGGATTGACTTTGAAGACCACTTTCTCGCCGGATATAAATTTGGAAGAAATTGGCCAGTACAGAGGTAAATACACTAAAGCTAATAAAGGGCAAAATAAGGCAACCAGTAATTATGCGAAAAATAGCTATGTAGATTGGGTTTGGGATAATCTTGTAAATTATAACTTTGAATTGAAGGATCATCGCGTAGATTTGACCGGAGTGTTCTCTATGCAGCAATCACAAGATGAAAAGTTAAAAGGAATTGGTAATGGATTGTCATATAACTCTTTGTGGTATAATTTGGCAGGAGGATCGGCAAGTAATACTTCTTCTTCCGGTTTTACCAAAACGAATTTGATGTCTTATTTAGCACGTGCCAATTATGTGTATAAGGACAAGTATTTTGTAACAGCAAGTATTCGTTTTGATGGTTCGTCAAAATTAGCTGAAGGCAATAAGTGGGGAAGTTTTCCATCAGCAGCTGTAGCATGGAGAGTGTCAGGAGAAGAATTTATGAAGAGCTTGTCTTGGTTGAGTAATTTGAAGTTACGTTTAAGTTATGGTCAGACCGGTAATGATAATGTAAGTGCGTATCAGACGCAAGGATCTATTAGTGGTGCCAAATATTATACATTCGGTTCTAGTGAGTCTATTGGATATGTTCCCAATAATTTACGGAATTTGGATTTGGGATGGGAACGTACTACAGAATATAATGTAGGTCTTGACTTCGGATTTTTCAATAATCGGATTTCGGGTAGTGTGGAATATTATAATCGTTTGACAGAAGACTTGATTATGAATAAGACAGTACCTGTTACTACCGGTTATTCTTCTGTAAAAGCAAATGTAGGGTCTGTTAGAAATGAAGGGTTTGAGGTAAATATTAATTCGGATAATATCCGTACTAAAGATTTTTCATGGAGAACTAGTTTGAATTTTGCCTATAATAAGAATAAAATTGTAGATTTACAGTATAAGGAGAATTTGACTTCCCGTGGATTGTCTTTAGCTGGTATGAGTGGTGATTATAGTAATCTTTGGATTATTGGTCAGCCTATTGATATAAATTATAATTTGATGACATTGGGAGTATGGCAGCTGGATGAAGCTGAAGAAGCAGCTAAATATGGTTGTAAACCTGGTCAATATAAACCTTTGGATTTGAATGAGGATGGTGTGATTGACGATAAAGATCGTGTGATTGATGGTAAACGTACTCCGGATTGGACAGGTGGTATGACTAATACATTTACATATAAGGAATTTGATTTGTCATTTCAAGCAGCTTTCCAAGCAGGGGCAAGAGCTAGAAATCAGTTCTATGTTTCGTATGCATTGGAAAACAACAATCTCAATTTTAATAATTTAAGAAAAGATTATTGGACTCCGGAAAATCCTACCAATGCTTCTGCACAGCCTAGTAACATGGGTACTTATCGAAGCAAGGCAGGATCATGGGGAAATGCAAAATCGGAAATGTCACATACGATGTTTTCCAGTAATTTTCTTAAGATTTCTTATATTACTTTGGGATATACTTTTAAACCATCGGTTCTTGAGAAAATGAAATTAGGCAATTTGCGTTTATATGCAACAGTTCAGAATCCATTTATTTTCTGTGCAAAGGATGTGGTTGATCCTGAACAGTTGAATGTCAGCATCAATACATCGGATGCAATGACTCGCAATGTAATATTTGGTATTAATTTATCATTCAAATAATTAGGATAGTATGAAAGCAAAAAATATATTTACTAAAGGTTTCCTGTTGGCATCTGTGTTTGCTCTTTCGGGATGTTCGTCTTTTCTGGATGAAAAAAATTGGTCTAGCCAGTCTGCTGAAGAATATTATGCTACGGCTGAAGGATATGAGTCTCTTATTAATGGAGCCTATTCCACATTAAAATCTGTTTATAATACAACTAACTATTTTCTGTTGACCCAACTTGGTACGGATTTGGGGACTCAGAATGACGGAACAGCAACCAATGCTTTAAATCAGTATACAGTAGATTATACCAATGATAATAGCACTGTCTATAATCAGTGGAAGGTATTATATGAGTCTTTGAAAAATGTAAATGCTGCTATTGGTCGTGCTGCTATGGTAGTTACAAAGGATCAAGATATTTTTGATGGTATTGATAAAGAAATCTTGGCCCAACGGGTTGCGGAAGCTAAGTTCTTGCGGGCGTTATATCTTTTTGAAATTGTAAAAAATTGGGGGCAAGCTCCATTGATCTTGGAAGAACCGACCTCACCTTCTACAACTTCGCAATTGGATAGTGGATCTGATTTTTACAGACAAATTCTGGCAGATTTGCAGGACGTTATGGATTCTTCTCTTCCCATGAAGCAGACTTCGGCGAATTATGGACGTGTATCAAAAGCGGCTGCTAAACATCTTCGTTCTCTTGTTTATTTGACTCGAGGATATCAGAGTTATGCAGAAGCTGATGATTTTAAAAAGGCTTACGATGATGCTGTAGATGTAATTAAGAATTCCGGACATACATTATTGGATGATTATGCAATGGTTCATCGTCAGGCAAATGAAGAGAATGATGAAATTATTTTCAGTCTTAACTTTTCTGCCGGAGCAGGATGGAATAATAATATTCAGACAGAATTCTATTTGTTTGTTTATCGTGAAGGTTGGACTGATTTGGGCTTTTCTTCAATTTATTGTAATGATTATGCTTCTGTTATGCCAACCAAATATAGTTATTTATTATTTGATTGGAAGAAAGATAGACGTACGGAAGTTACTTTTATGAGTCCATTGAATGGTGACCCGGCTACTTCTATAGACGGGCGTGCTTATGGTAGAAATTGGTTTGAGAGTACAAATGGGGTAAATGTGGCAAAGGGTGATACCGTAATTTATTTCCCTGTTCCCGGAGAGAGTGGTTATAAACAATATACAGATGCTGAAAAAGCGGCTGCTAATAATCGTGGACGTTTTTTCTATAATTATCCTGAGGGTTCTTATGCTGATGCTGGAAATGATGATTATTATAAAACCGGTTATCAAAGCTTTAATGCAAAATCACGTGTTTGGCTTCCTGTTTGGAAATTTAAAGATTGTAATACCCGTTATAACAGTTCGGGAACAGTAGAAAATGGAACTCGTGATATTTATTTGTTCCGATTGGCCGAAACTTACTTAATTGCTGCTGAGGCTGCTGTTAAAATGGGAGATAACTCTAATGCTTTATACTATATAAATCAGATACGTAAACGTGCCATGAATAATGCTCCGGAAGGTGGACTGCAAGAATATGTTGGTACTGTTACATTAGACAATGTATTGGATGAAAGAGCATTGGAACTTTATGGAGAAGCACCACGGTGGAATGACCTGCAGCGTACAGGAAAATTGGCGGAAAGAGTTTTGAAATACAATTGGGATGTCACTAATATTACAGGTGGATTGATTCAGACCCAATTAAGTGAAGCTACCTTTAAAAGTAAATATGGTCTTCGTCCTATTCCTGTTACATGGTTGAATACTTTATCCAACGGTCAGGAATTAGGAAATAATCCGGGTTGGGAGTAATTGAATTATCTTAATATTATAATAAGTTTATAGCGTATTCTTCCTTTTTTGTTGATCTATAGTAAAGACGGTTTTTTAATCTGTCAATGACATAAAAAATAGAGAGTACGCTATAAATGTATAACTTTGCAAGGTATAAATAGTTAGTATGATGAAAAGATTATATATAGGTGTATTATGGATGGTATTTTCTTTATCCATCCTTCAGGCAAAAGAGATAAAGATGTCCTCGCCGGATGAAAAGTATCAGTTTACTTTAAGTGATGAGGGTGGGAACTTGCATTATTCTTTGAATTGGAATGCTAAAGAAACGATAAAACCATCTTTATTGGGTATTAAGGCTAATACTATATGGCGTGATCATTTGTCATTAGGTGACATGACAACTGCCGAACAGGATACTGTCTGGCATCCTGTATATGGAGAACGTAGCACCATAAAAGATCAGTATAAAGCTTGGTCGGTAGTCATTAACCGTCAGAATTCTCGTGACAAGTTGGTTTTGGATATACGGGCGTATAATGAAGGGATTGCATTCCGTTATCGGTTTCCCGGCGGACAATATTTGAAGATCACAGATGAATTTACTGAATATACTTTACCGGAAGGAACAAAAGCTTACTTTACATCCAGGGCTCAGACTCCTTATGAATTTCTCCCATTGGAAGGATGGCCCGGTGAATCAGACCGTCCGTTGCTTTTGACATTACCTGAAGGTCCTTACGTATGTCTGGCTGAAGCGCAAGTGGTAGACTATGTGCGTACAAAATTCAAGTTATCGACAGAAAAAAAGAATACGATTCAATCTGCTATGTATGGTCCCGTAGAAGATATTGCTCCTTATCATACTCCTTGGAGGGTGATTATGTGTGCTGATAAACCGGGACAAATATTGGAACATAATGATTTGATTCTGAATTTGAACCCTTCTTGTAAAATAAAGGATACTTCATGGATAAAACCCGGAAAAGTGGTGCGTGAAGTGACATTGACTACAGAAGGAGGAAAAGCTTTGGTCGATTTTGCCGTGAAACGCAATCTGCAATATATTCATTTTGATGCGGGATGGTATGGATTTGAATATGACAAGATTTCTGATGCTACTACAGTGACATTAGACCCTCGTAGAAATCCGGATATAAATGCTTTGAACCTGAAAGAGGTGGTAGCTTACGCTAAAGAACGGGGTATAGGAGTTATCCTGTATGTTAATCAACGTGCATTACAACAGCAATTGGATGAGATTCTTCCGTTGTATAAGTCTTGGGGGATAGCGGGTATTAAATTTGGTTTCGTACAGGTGGGATCACAAGTATGGACTAAATGGATGCATGAAGCGATCAAGAAATGTGCTGATTATGGCTTGATGGTTGATGTACATGATGAGTACCGTCCTACAGGGTTCAGTCGTACATATCCTAATCTGATGACTCAGGAAGGTATCCGAGGTAATGAGGAATTTCCTGATGCAACACATAATGCTACTCTTCCCTTTACCCGGTTTATAGCTGGAGCGGCGGATTATACCATTTGTTACTATCGTCAGGATTTCGGTCGCTTGAATGCAGACAAGGATAGTTATGGTGTTCCTCGTTCTAAATCTATCCAGACCACTCCTGCGCATCAATTGGCTTTGGCGGCAGTTTATTATAGTCCGTTGCAATATATGTATTGGTATGATAAACCATCAGATTCTCAAGACGAACCCGAGTTGAAATTCTTTGATGATGTATATACTACATGGGATGATACAAAAGTGTTGCAAGGGGAGGTCGGTGAATTTATTACTATAGCCCGTCGTAAAGGAGAGGAATGGTTTATCGGTTCGATAACAAATAATGAGAAGCGTGTTTTATCTGTAAGCTTGGATTTCTTGCCCGAAGGAAAGAACTACATAGCGGAAATTTATACGGATGGGGATAAATCAGTGAAAACACGTACTAAAGTCAGAGTTTCTACTTATCGTGTGAGCAACAAGACGAAATTAAACTTTTGTTTGAAAGCATCCGGGGGGGCTGCAGTTCGTTTAGTTCCTGACGATGGAAATATAAAATCTGTCAAAAACTATAAGCAGCAGCGGTTATGAGAAAGTTTAAAATATCAGTCCTGTTGAAATTGGGTTTCTATTGTCTGTTTTTGAGTATAGGACTTGAGATGCAGGCCCGAAAATTTGTGCATCCGGGAATATTACATACAACAAAAAGTATTGAGCGGATGCGTGCTCAAATCGCTGATAAGGAATATCCTGCCTATGGTTCTTTTGAATTATTGAAAAGTCATCATTGTTCTCAGGCGGATTATCAGCCTTTCGGACCTTTTGAAATCATTTCAAGAGATGGTGAGTTTCGTCATACAAAATCAAAAATGGAGCAAGACTTTAGTGCAGTCTATCAGAATGCATTGATGTGGGTTTTGACTGGTGAAAAGACTCATGCCGAGAAATCTTTGGAATTATTGTTAGGCTATGCCGGAACACTTAAAAGAATTCCGGAAACGAATGATGCCCCTTTGTTGGTGGGGTTGGAAGGATTAAAGATTATTTATGCTACTGAAATACTGCGTCATACTTATAAAAAGATGACAGTTGTTCAGTTTAATGAGATCAGTAGAATGATAAGGGAAGTGTTCTTGCCTGTAATGGAAAATTTTTACCATCGTAAGCCTTATACAAATGGGAATTGGGGGCCTATTGTGACTAAAGCTTATATGGCAGCTGCTATTTTATGGGATAATGAGGAAATGTATAATAAGGCGGTTGATTTTTATCTTCATGCCAATGATAACGGAACAATAGCTCATTATATCAGTGGGGATACCGGTCAGATACAGGAGAGTGGTCGTGATCAGGGGCATAGCATGTTGGGTATAGGTGCCCTGTCAACTGTTTGTGAAATAGCTTGGCAACAAGGTGATGATTTATATTCGGCTCTTGATAACCGGCTTATGAAAGGGTTTGAGTATGTCGCAAAATATAATTTGGGGTATAATGTTCCTTTTGCTGTGTGGAAGGATGTCACAGGAAAATATAGCAACTGGACTGAGATATCTAATAAAGGAAGGGGGAGATATATGCCGATTTTTGAAATGGCCTACAATCATTTTGTTATACGGAAAGGGATGCAGATGCCTTATACGGAACAGGTTCTTCGGCAGATTCGTCCTGAAGGATACGATCGTGATCAGCCTGCTTTTGGTTCTTTGTTGTTCAATGAAGCGGGGACTAAAAAGAATTATGTTGACTTGGTAAATCCTTTTGTTGACAGTCACCGTTCCCGATGGTTTTTTTTCAGTTCGGCATGTCGTCCGTTTGGTATGGTCAGCCTTAGCCCTGATACGGATACCGAGCACTCTTGGGGATCAGGATATCTGTATGACTCAAAACAAATACGCTGTTTTAGTCATGTTCATAATTGGCAGATGTCCGGTGTGGCGGTGATGCCTACCGTTGGCGAGTTTAAAGGGCATTTGGGTATGAATGCTTATCAATCGGCTTTTACTCATGATGGAGAGATAGCTAAACCGGGATATCATAAAGTGAAACTGACAGATTATGACATAACAGCAGAGTTGACTTCTACTATGCGCGTAGGCTTTCATTGTTATACTTTTCCGAAAAGTGATGCCAGTTATATTTTATTTGATACGGGAGCGTTTTTGGCACATGGACCTACAGCTTATTCGGAGGTTTGGAAAGTAAGTGATAAGGAAATAGCCGGATGGGAGATGATGGAACGTACAGGACGTCGTCCTAAAGATACTCCTGTTTATTTTTATGCACAATTGAGCAAGCCAATGGATAAGGTTGTATCTTGGCGCGAAGGCCGGATAGAATCTAATAGCAATCCGGAAAGAATATCAGGTAAGAATGCGGGTATGGCAGTCCGATTTAAAACAGAAAAAGACGAAAAGGTGATGCTGAAAGTGGCGATTTCATATGTCAGTGTAGAACAGGCACGTAAGAATATGTTAACGGAACTGTCAGGCTGGGATTTTGAGCAAGTAAAGCAGTCTTCTTTTTCCGAATGGAATGATTGGCTTGGAAGGATAGAAGTGGAAGGCGGTAGCAGAGAACAGCAAATAAAACTCTATACGGATTTGTGGCATGCCTTATTGGGACGCCATGTAGTCAGTGATGCCGATGGACATTATATGGATATGACTTCCGACTTTCCGCGCATACGGCAAATTCCTTTGGGAGAAGATGGAAAACCTTTGTATAATCATCATAACTTTGATGCATGGTGGGGAAGTCATTGGTCACTGAACATACTCTGGTCTATGGCATATCCTGAAGTTATGGATAATTTCTGTAATACAATGATAGATATGTATCAAAACGGAGGTCTGATTCCCCGTGGACCATCAGGAGGAAATTATACGTATGTGATGATTGGTGATCCGGCTGTTTCTTTTTTTGCTTCGGCTTATAATAAAGGAATTCGTAATTATGATGCGGAACTGGCTTATGAAGGTTTGCGGAAAAATGCTTTTGTGGGAGGTATTCGCGACCATGCCGGTTATGAACATAGCAAGACAGCTTATTCCGGTGGCATGAAATATTATGAGGAATGGGGGTATGTGCCTGACGGACGGAAAGATGTTGAAGGGATGCATACTACCGGAGCTTCCATGACATTGGAATATGCCTATCAGGATTGGTGCTTGGCACAGATGGCGAAAACAATGGGGAAATTACAGGATTATGAGTTTTTTATGAAGCGGTCAAAGAATTATCGTAATCTTTGGAATCCGGAAAGTGGTTATATGCAACCTCGTGGAGAGGATGGCAACTGGTTACCTTGTTTTGATCCGTTGGAATTGACAGAAAAAGGAGGATTTTGCGAGAGTAACTCTGCTATTTATTCACACTATGTTCCACATGATATGGCAGGATTGATAGAACTTTATGGAGGTGCCGACCAGTATGTTAAGAGATTGAATGCTAATTTCGAAAAGAGTGAGTCGTATGGTTTTTTCCGTTCTAATAAAACAAAGGAAGGCAATTGGACAGATTATGGTAATCAGCCGGGGACTGGAATGGCTCATTTGTTTAGTTATGCAGGAGCACCTTGGCTTACTCAGAAGTGGGTGCGTAAAGTAAAAGCTGCTTATTGTGATGTGACTCCCTATGGAGGCTATCGGGATGATGAGGATCAGGGACAGATGGGGGCTTTAGGTGTTCTGATGGCAATCGGACTGTTTGAGGTGGATGGTGGTTGTGCGGAAAAGCCTTTTTATGAGATTACTTCTCCGCTTTTTGATAAGGTTACTATTCATTTGGACAATCGTTATTATTCCGGAAAGACTTTCCAAATCATAACGAAAGGAAATTCAACTGATAATATGTACATTCAAAATGCTTCCCTTAATGGGAAAAAGTGGAATAAATGTTGGTTTTATCATGAAGACTTTATTAAGGGGGGACTTTGGAGTTGAAATTAGGGGCAAAGCCTAACAAAAAATGGGGTGTAGAAGAACTTCCTCCTTCATTTATATCTTCAAAATAAAGATTAAAAGATTCTTGTTCAAAACATCGGTAAAGGATCTGTGAACATAAATTAGATGTGAACTGATTATTTACCGAAGTTTTAATGAAATACTGTATTTATAGGAATCTGAATATTCCTGCCATTCCATGCTGAGTTAAAATGGTGGGAGGTTTAGGGCGTTATTTCGAACTGACCATGTAATCTGATGTCTGTAGAAGAAGCTCCGAGCATTACTTTGAAACTACCCGGTTCCACACGGAAATTCATATTTTTGTCCCATAATCCTAAATCTTGTGGTCGCAATCTGAAATGAACAGTTTGTTCTTCTCCAGCTTTCAGACTGATACGTTCAAAGCCGCGTAATACTTTGGTATAAGTGGTAACGCTGCTGATTTCATCCCGTAAATAAAGTTGTACTACTTCATCTCCTTTTATTTTTCCTGTATTTTTGATTTTACAACTTACATGGATATCTCCTTGTACTCCTTGATGTGATGGTGATATATGTAAATCACTGTAAGTAAAAGTGGTATAACTTAAACCATGCCCGAAAGGATATAACGCTCCGTAAACGGAAGTGGAGGAACTTTCGTCTGACCCTGGTTTAAAGGGAAAAGCAAAAGGAATTTGCCCTACAGATTTAGGAAAAGTAACTGCCAGTCTTCCCCCCGGATTATAATCGCCGAACAAGGCTTCGGCCACAGCTTGTCCGCAAAATTCTCCGGGAAACCAAGCATGTAAAATGGCAGGTACATGAGCTGCTGCGTAATTTATAGAAGAAGCGCGTCCGTCGAGCATTACTAGAATGACCGGTTTCCCGGTTGCACAAACAGCTTTTAAAAGTTCTTCCTGTCGTCCGGGAAGGTTAAGGCTGGTTCGTGAACGGTCTTCCCTGACGGTCAGTTCATTCCCTCCTAATACCATGACTACCACCTCGGCTTGTTTGGCTGCACGAATGGCTTCTTCCATTAATTGGACTTCTTCCGCAGTTTTCGGGAAATCAAGGATTTCACTTTCCGGGAAATGAGGGTCTATGATGTCACATCCTTTTTTATAGATCACTTCTGCATGAGGCAACAGTTCTTTTATACCCTGATAAACGGTTTTAATAGGAGCATTGGCCGGACCGTATCTGCAAATCAATTGAGTCTGTTCGTCGGCATTGGGACCGATAACGGCAATGGAACGGATAGATTTGGATAAAGGAAGCAGGTGCGTTTCATTTTTTAGTAATACAAGTGACTGACGGGCAGCCTCCAATGACACAGCTTGATGTTCCTTACTATGGACTATTTGTTCTGCTTGTTTACCATTGCCACGATAGGGATTGTCAAATAACCCTAGCCAGAATTTGATACGAAGTATCTCGGCTACCCGTTTGTCGAGAGTTTCCTGAGAGATTTTGCCATCATCAACAGCTTTACGAAGAGGCAAGATAAAATCGGCAGGCGGAGTGAAATGGGTACGGATATTTAGTCCGGCATTGACCGCCTGTGCTATTCCGTCTTCGTATGTATCTGCTACTTTATGCTTGTTGGAGATAAATTCCACAGCTTCACTATCCGATACTACGTATCCTTTAAATCCCCATTCTTGACGTAATATTTCGGTCAGAAAATGGTAGCTTCCCGTAATGGGTTCCCCGTCATAGTCATTATAAGAGCTCATTACTCCCAGCGCTCCGGCTTCTTGAAATGCCATCCGGAAAGGTTCTATATATAAGGTACGCATTTCTCGTGGGGCTACGTGTGGGTCGGTTCGTGTCTTTCCGTCACGTCCGCCTACCGGGATACTATAAACTGCAAAATGTTTCGGAGTAGCTACCAGATTATATTTTTGCAAACTGGTAATCATTTGTTTTCCTAATTCTCCTACTAAATAAGGATCTTCTCCGTATGTTTCTACACATCTTCCCCAGCGAGGGTCTTGGGCGATATCAAGGATGGGAGAATAGATGTTGGTATATCCTAATGCCACTGCTTCTTTAGCTTCCACTTCTCCGATACGGGCTATTAATTTTTTGTTCCAGGTGGCACCCTGTCCGCACTGGGCGGGGAAGTAGGTTGCCCGGTCATGACATAATCCGCGAATACCTTCATTGGTGAAATCTACTGGGATACCTAAACGTGTTTTTTCTACAAACCAGCGTTGAATGGTGTGTTTGGCATTCACATGTTTGGCGTATGGAAAAGAATATTCGGACTTGAAAGCCCCTAATCCGTTATGTTCTTCATCTATGTTTCCTATTCCGTCTTTCCATACTTCTGTTTTCCAATTGTTTTGAGGCAACGCATCTTTCAGTACGCGTCCTGAACCGTAAAGTGTGGCCATTTGACAGGTTTTTTCTTCTAGTGTCATTTGTGAAAGCAGGTCTTGTACTCTGTCTTCCAGCGGGGCTTTAGGATTTTCATATAGATCCATTTTCCCGTTCTTGTTGAAGTCTATCCATCCTTTGTGGTAAATTCCGTCCGGTATGCCCCCTGATATTGGGGTACAGAATAGGAAAGTGATTGCTACAGATAAAGTGTGTTTATTCATGCTATTTAAGTTTTGTATATGTATCTAATACGTACAAAGATAGGTTTTTACTCATTTCTTTGGAAGATAATTTTAGAATAAAGTTGAGTGTTTCTTGATTCTGATTCGTTTTTATAATAAACAATGAAGATAGCTATGAAACATGTATTTTTATTTGGAATATTCGGTTGGCTTTTATCATTTACGCTTGTTGCACAAACAGGAATTTGGCAATGGTCTGTACCCGTCCGTAATTTTAGTACTCATCCCAAAAATCCTGAGTCAAGGGCTTACTTGTGGATTCCCGGGCAGTGTGAACAAGTAAAAGCAATCTTGGTTGCCCAACACAATATGGAGGAAATTTCTATCCTTGAAGATGAGGCTTTCCGACAACGTATGGCTGAGCTTGATGTTGCTCAAATATGGGTATGTCCTTCTTTCAATCATGGATTTGATTTTACGGATGGGGCATGGGAAACTTTGGATGGCCTTTTGGCAGATCTTGCTGAAGAATCTGGATATAAAGAGTTGTCTACAGCTCCTTTAATAGCCATAGGACATTCGGCTGCTGCTAGTTGGCCTTATTATCTTGCTACCTATAAACCGGAACGTACATTGGCATGCATTTCTGTCAGTGGTCAGTGGCCATATCATCGTGATCGCTGGCTATGTCCGGATATTTGGGGAGAACGTAACATCAATAAAATTCCTTGTCTGGAAACCATGGGAGAATATGAATCAGCACATACATGGAGCAATGAAGGTTTGAAAGAACGTAAGGAGCATCCATTGCTGCCTTTAAGCATGTTGGCCTGTCCTGCTGAAGGACACTTTGCCTATACTCCGGAAAAAGCACAATATATAGCTCTCTATATCAAGAAGGCAATGCATTATGGACACGTAGATCCGACAAAGGAGGGATGGTTGATGGAGCGATGGAAAAAAAATGAAAAGCCTTCATGTATTCCGGCACCGGTAAATCAATTTAAAGGGGATCCTGCACAAGCATTTTGGTTTTTTGATCGTGAGATGATAGAGGCTACTTTGGCGTATCAATCCCGATATTACGATATGAAGCCACAATTGGTAAGTGTGTCTCAAAACGGAAAAACAGTATCCCAACAGAATACTCATTTACAAGTTCACCCGGCTTTTATACCACAGGAAGATGGTATCACATTTCAATTGACCCCTGTTTTTTTGGATACTGTTCCAGGAGAAAGTCCCCGACTTTCCAATTGGACTGATTTGCCTGTTGGGGCATCTATTGGTCATGCTGGAAAAGCTCCGGTCCTGCAGATGATTACCGGCCCAGTTGTTTTAGTTGATTCTGTGACATTTCGAATACAATGGAATCGGGGAACTTTATGGACGGACAAGAAATCGGATATTGTTTTTTCAATAACTCATCCGGGAGATGAAGAATATAAACCGGCTGTTCAGCAAGCTCAGATGATAATTCCGGTTAAAAATACGGAAGGACAGCAGCAATATATTAAGTTTGCAACGTTACCGGACATAAAGCGTGGTACTAAGTACGTTTCTTTATCTGCTGTTTCCAGTTGTGGCTTGCCGGTCGATTTTTATGTGGAATCGGGACCGGCTTATGTGGATGGTAATCGATTGATATTAACTGCTATTCCTCCTAAAACCACCTATCCGGTAAAAGTAACTGTAATAGCATGGCAATACGGAAAAAACTCTGATCCTAAGATAAAGACTGCAGAGCCGGTAAAGCAAACATTTTATATTCGGTAACTTTAAATTTGAATGGAAGAGGCGGATGATAAAATAATTCATTTGGATTGAGTGGAATAGCTTTATGATACGTATTTTTGTGAAAGAGAATGAATAGAATTATGAGAAAGATCGTTTTATGGATATGCTTGCTTGTAACAAGTGTATTATATGCACAGGAAACTTCCTTATCGGTGAAACTGTCACAAGGTCATCCCCGTTATCTGACGGATAGTAATGGCAAAGTTGAAACGCAGAAGTTGATAAAGGAAGAACCGTGGGCACAGGAAGTGTTTGAAAAGTTAAAGCAACGGACTGACCGGTATGCTGACCGAGGGCCTGAATGGCTTACTTCCCGTTTGCAAATGTATTGGAAAACTCATGCAACGGAGGTATATATTAAAGGAGAATATTATGATCATGCAGGAGGAGAGAAGGCGCCGGCTCCTACGGTGATGTATACCGGTGCACGCAGTCATGCAACTAACTATGTACGTCCCAAGCTGGAAGATTTGAAGCCTTATCAGGAAGATGCTCGGGGAATGTATCTGGCAAATGGGACGTTGGAAGGCAGACCGTACGAATGGGTGAATATCAGTAAAACCGGAAATATCATCCAAAGTATTAATGTAGAGATACTGGGTATCGCCCGTGATGCCGCTTTTCTTTGGTGGATGACCGGGGAGAAGAAATATGCTGATTTGGCAGCTTCGGTATTTGACACTTATATGACGGGGATTTATTACCGGAATGTTCCCAAGGATTTGAATCATGGACATCAGCAGACTTTGGTGGGTATGAGCAGTTTTGAAGTCATTCACGAGGATGCTGTGAATGCTTTGGTTCCATTGTATGATTTTTTATATGATTATTTGAAAACCGATAAGGCTGATAAGATGGACATCTATGCCGGAGCATTCAAGAAATGGGCGGATAATATCATTGATAATGGAGTGCCGCATAATAACTGGAATCTGATGCAGGCACGTTATATCATGAGCATCGGCATGATTTTGGAATCTGATGCTTCTTATCCGGATAAAAAGGGAGGCGAGTATTATATTGATTATGTGTTGAATCGTTCTTCCATCCGTCAATGGTCACTGAAACAGCTTGCTGATTATGGTTATGATGCTGAAACCGGTATTTGGGCTGAATGTCCGGGTTATAGTCAGGTAGTTGTCGGGGATTATACGGATATGGTCACTATCTTTGACCGTAATTTGGGTATGGACCTGACCGAGGAGATTCCTGTCATAAAAAAAGCGGTGGCCGCCGACCCGCAATATTTGTTTCCGGATTGTATGACAATGGGTTTTGGCGATACACATCCCGGTAAATTGAATCCTGCTATCTTTGCCCGTATGGTAGCTAATGCCCAGAAACATGGTAAAAAAGATCAGGAAAGACAATTTACTGCTATGTTGAAGTTATTTGATCCCGATGCCTCCAAACCGGCGACTGAAAAGAAAAATGTGAGGGTGGCGGTAACTTCTTTTTTCAGTGACAAGCCTTTGGTAATTGATGATAAGATACCTGCCGGTGATATCAATGATTATGTAACTCCTACTTTTTATGCTCCCAATGCCAGTTGGTTGGTGCAACGCAATGGCATGGACAAACGTCATAGTTTGATGATTGCCCAAAATGCCAGTGAAGGGAATCACATGCATGCCAATGGCATCAGCATGGAACTTTATGGAAAAGGATATCGTCTAGCACCGGATGGAGGTATTGGCTTGACCCTTTATTCCGGTTTGGATTATTTGGAGTATTATAGTCAGTTCCCTGCACACAATACGGTTTGTGTAGATGGAATCTCTTCTTATCCGGTTATGAAAAGCAATCATGCTTTCAAATTATTGAACTGCTACCCCGAAGCAGGGATGAAAGTAGATTATCAGCCTGTGAGTTATAGTGAAGTCTTTTTCCGTGAACCTGAATCACAAGCTGATCAAAACCGTATGATGAGTATTGTGACTACAGGAGAAAAGAACGGATATTATGTCGATATTTTCCGTAGCAGGAAAGTGGAGGGAGGAGATAAAATGCATGATTATTTTTATCATAATATGGGACAAACCATGAACTTGACTGCTGCTGACGGGAGTAGCTTGTTTCTTCAACCAACGGAGGAACTGGCTTTTGCTGGGGCACATATATATGCCTATTCTTATTTGTTTGACAAGAAAAGTGCCGAGACCTCCAAAGATATTAAAACAACGTTTACTATACAGATGCCGGATGAGGATAATATCAGTATGAATATGTGGATGAAAGGTGCTCCTGAACGTAAAGTCTTCTCGGCTTTGAGCCCGATGACTGAAGGATTGAGCCGGATTCCGGATATGCCTTATGCTATCAAAGAGCAACCTACGTTGACTTTTGTAGCCCGCCAACAAGGTGAAGCTTGGAATCGTCCGTTTGTAGCTGTTTATGAACCTTCTTCGGTAAAGGAGCCGGGATGTATTTCCTCCGTTACTTTTCCAGAAGTGGAAAGTGGTGTGGCTGGAAGTCATGTCGGAATTTGTATTCAACAAAAAGAGGGGCGTGTGGACCGGATTATTTCTTCGGATGATGCAGGTCATTTGTGTAAAAGTGGAGAAATGACTGTACAAGCTGCTTATGCATTGTGGGGAAATAAACAAGGCGATGATTGTATTTTCTTTTTGGGAGGAGGTACACTATTGAAAACTCCACATGTTGAAATAAGTTCATTGACAGTAACAGATGTGATGTTGGTGTATAAAGAGGGCGTTTGGAAATATGCAGCTTCTGCACCTTGTAAAGTCAGGATGAATGGAAAAGAATATAATTTGTTGCCCGGACATGATTTACGCAAACTTTGATATAAACTTTCTTTTATAAAGTAATCTTTTTAAATCATCATCCTTTCTTTTTCATACAGCAAATAAGAAGTGGATGATGATTTTTTCTTTTTTTGATAGGGAAAATATATTCCCTTTTCACTATATTTGCATTATTTGATAAACACGAGGTTCCAAATATGCACAATGTAATGAAAAACATTTTAAGATTTATATTTATATTGTTTCTTATATTCTTGTCTTTACCCATTTTCTCTCGTTCCTACGCTTTTCGTGGCTTGTCTGTAACTGAGGGATTATCAGATTTAGTGGTAAATGCCATCTATAAAGATTCTTTAGGTTATGTGTGGTTGGGGACCGGCAATTCGTTGGAATGTTTTGATGGAATTCATTTCAAGCATTATCTTATTCCGGGTTCAGATGAAAAATTGAAACGGGTAAATGCCATTGCTGAGATGCCTGGCAATGAATTGTGGATGGGGAATGGTAGTGGATTATGGCGTGTTAGCAAGCAGAAAAATAGTTTGGAGCCCATTGCCCGTGAAACGATAGGATATGCTGTGCGCTCTCTTTTACATGATGGGAAAGGAATACTTTATATCGGAACAGAAAGGGGGCTTTTCATTTATAAAGGAGGTAGCTTGAACCAAATTATGATAGATCCTAATATGTTGTCGGCGGCGAACTCTATTGGTGGCTTGAATTTGGGAGAAGATGGAATACTTTGGATGGCTACGGAGAATGGTCTTTATTCTCTGCGACTTTCAGATAGAAAAATAGAGGCTTATCATAATGTGATGGAAGAGAAGCATGTTTGTTCTTTTAAGAATATAGCTAGGATTGGGAGTATGCTTTATTTAGGAACGATGGGGCAGGGAATCATCAGTTTTGATACACAAACTAAAGAATTTGCTCGTTTTGTTGATGTAGGTTGTAATGTAATTTCTTCTTTATCCGGTGATGGGAAAAGCCTTTTGTATGTGGGAACCGATGGTAACGGAGTTCATTTTGTATCAACGGATAAAAAGAAAGTTGTTCGTTCCATGCGTCATGAAACAGGGAAGGATGAAACTTTGCGTTCTAATTCCGTTTATTCTGTTTTGGTTGATAAAGAAGGTTTGATTTGGGTAGGATTCTATCAGCTGGGGTTGGATTACACATTATATCAGAGTGGGCTGTTCTCCACTTATACGTATGCTCCTTTTTTTGATTCCAGAGATATGCCAGTACGTACACTTGCTATCAAAGAGAAAGAGAAACTGATTGGATCTCGTGACGGACTTTTTTATATTGACGAAGAAAATCATCGTTATAAAAGTTTCAAGGTTCCACAGTTACGCTCAAATATGATTTTCAGTTGTCTGTATTATCAGAATGAGTATTATATAGGTACATACGGTGGTGGAATGTATGTTTTAAATCCTGCGACTTTGACACTCAGAGATTTTGAACCGGATGGAGGAATGCCTTTTAGTAAGGGACATATTTTTTGTATCAAGCAGGATCGTGAAAAGAATTTGTGGATAGGAACATCTTTAGGAATATTCTGCTATAAAGACGGCAGACAGATAGCTCATTATACCAGTGCCAATTCTAAGTTGCCAGAAGGGAACGTATATGAAATCTATTTTGATTCCACTCATAAAGGATGGATATGTACAGAGAATGGAATGTGCATTTGGGACCCCTCTGCCCGGACATTGAAAACCGATGTGTTTCCTGAGGGATTTATTCATAAGGAAAAAATAAGAGTGATCTACGAAGATTCCAACCATGATCTTTATTTTTTTCCGGACAAAGGCTCTCTTTTTATCTCTGATTTGTCTATGACTATTTTTAGGCGTTTGCAGCCGGGGACTCCTTTGGATGGGAATGATGGTATGTTTATTGTAGAGGATCGTGAAAAGTGGTTATGGCTGGGAACTAACAATGGTTTGTTTCGGTATGATAAGAAAGATCATTTTATTTCTTATAATTTTGTTGATGGTATTCCCAGTTCCATTTTTACTCTTTGTCCGCCGGTACGTGATGAGAACGGCATTTGGTTTGGAAACTCCAAAGGGCTTCTGTATTTGGATACAGTGCGGATGAATCAGAGGAAATCCGTTCCCTATTCGGTTGCCATAACAGATATATGTGTAAATGGAAAATCTGTAGTGCAATCTGTTGTGGGAGATGGCGGCAAGAGTGAAATTTCATTGGAAGCTTCTCAGAAGAATGTTACCTTTTACTTTTCTGATTTCAGTTATACGGCACCTGCTTTTATGTCATACGAATATCAATTAGAGGGTGAGGATACCGGATGGATGGCTTTGACAGGTCGTTCGGATATTACTTATTATGATTTACCGTCCGGTAATTATACTTTTAAAGTAAGACAGATGGGGAATCCAGAGTCAGAAACTCAGCTAACGGTTAAAATAGCGTCTTCTATTAGTATATGGAGCATAGTGTTCATCGTGATAGCTGTGGTGACCGGAAGTATTGCTGTCCTTTATCAAAAAAAGAAAGAGGTGGAGAACGAAAGGGAAGAACTGATGCCTGACTCTGCTAAAGTTATAGAAAAGGAGATTCAGCCAGTTGAGGAATCCCATATTGTAGCGGAAGAGAAATACAGGACAAATAAGATAAGTGTGGAGGAATGTAAACGGTTGGCTGAGAAATTGGAGATTGTTATGCATAGAGAAAAACCTTATACTAATCCTAATTTGAAGATTGCCGATTTGGCTGTGTCCATTGGCACATCATCTCATACTTTGTCCTATTTATTTAATCAGTATCTAAACCGTAATTATTATGATTATATCAATGATTATCGCATAGCTGAATTCAAGCGCTTGGTGGAGAAAGATGAATATGCTAAATACACTTTGAGTGCTTTGGCTGAGTTGTGTGGGTTCAGTTCAAGAGCTTCTTTCTTTCGATATTTTAAAAAAGCGACTAATATCACTCCCAATGAGTACATTCGAAGTATTGGGAAAAACAATGAATAACCTCTCTATTTTTTGTTGAGAGTCTCAAATTATTATATGATACTGAGTGTGTCAAATTCTTAATCTGTTATAAATTAGCGGATTAGTATGTCTTTGGTCTAGGGTAATGATATGAGATTTATTAGAATAGAAAAAGTGTTTTTCTTGTCCTTCTACCTTCTATATTTGCATTCGTAAATGTAACCCAAAAAGCTGAAGACATGAAAAACATATCCATGAAATCTACTCAATTAATAGAGGATTCTTATACGAATTATCATCATTCGGTCTATCTGTATATCTATTATAGGATAGCTCATAAAGAAGAGGCGGAAGACTTGGCTCAAGATGTGTATGTACGGCTGATGGACTACGATCGGATGCTCTGTGCAGAGACTATTAAGTATTTTATTTTTACTATTGCCCGTAATTTGGTAACTGACTATTTACGTCGTTATTATAAGAGGCAAGAAGTTACTTCTTATTTATATGAGCATACGGTTGCTTATACAAATGAAACAGAACTTCGTGTGGTGGCCAATGATTTGGAAGCGTGTGAGAAATATAGATTGTCTTTGCTTCCTCCACGGCGTCGTACTATTTATGCAATGAGTCGTTTTGAAGACAAATCTATTTCAGATATTTCAGCGGAATTAAATCTTTCGCACCGTACCGTTGAAAACCATTTAAGGATAGGGCGGCATGAGGTGCGCGAGTTTATCAAACAGTGTATATAATAAGAAAACAACAATAAAACTGTTAATATTAAATTTTAAGTTTATGAAAAACGAATTCTTTAAATTTTCATCGAGAAGAATCTTGTTTTCTACGGTGATGGCTTCTGCCTTGTTGGCAGGTAGCCCGCAGACTGTATTTGCAGAGGTGAATGGGGTGCAGACTGTTATGCAGACTGGAACGGTAAAAGGGCAAGTGGTGGATGCTACAGGAGAACCGGTAATTGGTGCTACGGTACAAGTAAAAGGCACGACTAATGGTACAATTACCGATTTTGATGGTAATTTTACATTGAATAATGTTCCGGAAAAAGGCATATTGGTCATTTCTTATATCGGATACAAGACTCAGGAAGTTAATATATCAGGGAAAACAAACGTTAAGGTCGTTTTGAAAGAGGATACTGAGGTGCTGGATGAAGTAGTAGTAGTTGGTTATGGTGCCCAAAAGAAAGCTTCTTTAACTAGTTCTATTAGTCAGATCAAGGGGGATGAGGCTTTTAAAAATAAGGGTATTGCTAATGCTACAGTAGCTTTGCAAGGTGAAGTTCCGGGATTGACTATTACACGCACTTCTACTCGTCCGGGTAGTGAGGGAGCAGAGATGAAAATACGTGGTGATATTTCTGTTAATGGAAAATCTTCTCCATTAGTTATCATTGATGGTATAACAGGTTCATTGGATGAGTTAAATGCTATGGATGCAAGTGATATTGAAAATATTTCAGTTTTGAAGGATGCTTCGGCTGCGATATACGGTGCCCGTTCGGCTTCAGGTGTTGTACTGGTAACAACAAAGCGTGGTAAAAAAGGAAAGGCTCAAATATCATATAGTGGCTCTGTTAGTCGCACAATTAACGGTATTCAGCCTCCTATTACAAATAATCGGGAATGGTTGGATATGTTTTATGAAGCTCAATATAATGATGCTGCCGCTTTAAATCCTAGTTTAACTACTGCTGATGAAATTCATAAAGCTGTAAATTGGTGGATATTTAATTCTTTTGGTGGTCCTACTTTGGATCAATCGGATATTGATCCGGCTACTGGTGCACCAACAGTATATAAGGGGAAACTCTTTTTAATGCTCTTCGTGCAGGTAAAGTCTTGACATTACAAAATGGTGATAAAGTGGAACGTTGGGACCCAAATGTGTATATGATGGATTATCTTTATGGTCAGGCAACTTCTCAAAAGCATTCGATTAGTATTTCTGGAGCAGATGAAAAGTTTAGTTATCGAGCGTCTTTGGGGTATGCGGATAATAATTCACAGTTGAAAGTTGCTAATGATGGAGAAAAAAAATATAGTGGTCGTTTAAATGCTGATTATCAAGCGACAGATGCTTTGAAATTTGAAACAAGTATGTCGTATGACAAACGTGATATTATAACCCCAACTACTGATGTGGGAGCTGGATATTTTGATCCTTGGTTTTGGACTGTGTATAATAAAAATGGTCAGGCTTATGATACATTTAGTGGTAACCGGAATCCTATTGGTGGGTTGACCCAAGGAGGGGAGAAGAAAAATTCATTGACAACTTTTAGAGGAAGTGCTAAAGCAACTTATGATTTTTCTAAATGGGTAAAAGGACTTTCTATTTCAGCTTCGGGGGCTTATAAGACTGTACAGAGAAATATGCAGGAAGTGAAGAATAAAGTACAATATTATGATTGGGTAGGTACACAGACTGGTAATAAGCAAGGTCCCGGACAATTGAAAGAAGAAATAGCGAAATGGGAAAACATTACTTTAGGTGCTTTTGCTAATTATAATCGTACTTTTGCTGATGTGCATAGCGTTTCTGCCATGTTGGGTATGACTGCCGAACAAGAAACATATAAAAGGGTAGGTGCGGTTCGTAAATCCGGTGCTGTTTATCCGGGGTCTGGATTAGCAGATTTGGATGTATGGGTGAATGGAAATAATAATGAGGCATATGGTGGACAGAATTCTTGGGGATTGGTTTCTTATTTAGGGCGTTTGAATTATACTTATGCTGATAAATATTCAATAGAGGTATTGGGTCGTCGGGATGGGTCTTCTAAGTTGGCGAAAGAACAACGTTGGAAAAATTTTTATTCTATTTCTGGTTTTTGGAGACTTTCAAATGAAGACTTTTTAAAAGATGTTTCATGGTTGAGTGATTTGAAGCTGCGTTACAATTATGGTAGAACAGGTAGTGTGGAAGGTATTGACAATTACGAGAGATTTGCTACTATCAAAACTGGTACGACTATTTTTGGTGTAAATCCCGGTACGCATACTTCATTGTGGGTAGACGGTATGAGATCTGCGGAACGTACATGGGAAACTATTGACAGCCACGATGTGGGAGTGGATTTTGCTTTTCTTAGCAATCGTTTGAGAGGTTCATTTGATTATTTTATCAAGACCAATAACGGTATGTTTATTGATGTACAATATCCTTCTATTTTAGGTGCGGCTGCTCCTAAAACCAACAATGGTAAGTTTCGTGCCCGTGGTTGGGAGTTGGCTTTGAATTGGAATGATCAAATAGGTCAGGTAAAGTATAACATTGGAGGATCTCTTTCGGATGCATGGTCAAAAGTGCTTGAATTAGCTAATAATGAAAATGTACCTAATGAGGGTAAGAATGAAAATCGCTTAATCGGTATGCCAAGACAAGCATTGTATGTATACCAAACTGATGGTATTTTCCAAAGTGCAGATGAAGTGGCTGCATATTATGAGAAGTATTATTGGAATGCGGATCATTCAGGACCGAAAGCTAATAATATTCTTCCTGCACCTCAGGAGGCATCTACTAATACACTTCGTCCGGGGGCTCGTAAAGTAGTCGATTTGAATGGTGACGGTGCTATAACAAAAGATGATCTTTACTATGCAGGAGATATGGCCCCTCGTTTGACATTTGGCTTTAAATTGGGATTGGAATGGAAAGGAATCGATTTCTCGGCTTTCTTCCAAGGAGTAGGTAAACAAGTATTGTTAAGAGGTGGATATTTGGCTGCTCCATGGACTACAAATTATGTTCTGCAAAATAAAAACTTCGCAGGGAAAATGTGGAGTGAGAATAATCGGGATGCAGAATATACTATTGCTTCACGTGACCAGAATTTTAATAAGTGGAATTATAATAATAAAGATGTCAGTGTTCAGAATAATCGGTATGTCCGTTTGAAATCTTTGGTAGTGGGGTATTCATTGCCTCAAAAGTGGATTTCAAAAGCCGGACTCAGTAAATTGAGAGTTTACTTCTCCGGTGATGATCTTTGGGAATGGACAAAAGTAAAGGATGGATATGATCCGGAATATGGTGAAAATTCAAATAACACATTCCCGTTCAGCAGATTGCTGACATTCGGAGTAGATGTTACATTCTAATAACCTGTTAAAATATAAACATATGAAAACCATAATAAATAAATTTTTTCTTGCATCGGCTGTGGTGATGTCATTGACTGCATGCAGTGACTTTCTTGATAAAGAACCGTTGTCTCAGGGAACAGAGGCTATTGTGTTTAAGACTCCTGAACATTTTGAACAGGCAGCCAATGCTTTATATAATGTAATTGGATGGAAAAATCTGGATAATAAGCCGTCATACGGTGATATAATGGACCGAGGGACGGATATCAGTGGATTAGGAAGCAATGGAGGTGGTTCGGCACCGGAAGGAAATTGGAGTTGGGATAAGCCTTATTCGCATATCCGTACTTGCAATATATTGTTGGAAAAGGCAGAAGCTTATGATGGTAGCCAAAGTGATATTGCCCAGTCTGTGGGGACTGCTTATTTTTTTCGCGCATGGCAGCATTTTTATTTGTTGCAACATTTTGGTGGTGTGCCTATTTCAGACCATGTGTTGACTGTTAGTGATGGAGTGTTACAGGCCCCGCGAAACAGTCGGTATGAGGTGGCAGCCTTTATTATGTCCGATTTAAGAGAGGCTGTAAAGCGTTTGCCTAAAGAAACGGAAATTCCGGAAGGAAGCAAAGGAAAAGTAAGCAAGGAAGCTGCCAAATCTTTTTTGGCCAGAGTATTGCTTTATGAGGCTACGTGGGAAAAGTATGTTCCTGCTATCAATTATGATTTAGATGGTGATGGGACTTCGCAGGGGGCAGGAACTGTTAAACCGGAAGGATATCCTTCTATAACCGATATGTTGACAGAAGCAAAGCAGATGTCAAAAGAGGTGATAGAAGAAGCTGAAAGTGGAACTTATAAGTTGTGGGCAGAATGTGATTCTTTGAGTTATTACTATTTGTTTAATATTGATGATAAGGGTGGAAATATTCCTAATTTCAAAAGTGCTGGAAAAAGTACGAATAAAGAATTTATTTTCTCAAAAAAATATGACTACGATCTGAGTCGTGGTGGTATTAATTTATCGCATTCGGTCATGGTAGGTGCAGCAACGGGTATGAGTGCTCAGTTTGGTGAATCTTTCCTTTGTCGTAATGGACTTCCTATTCGTATCAGTTATACAGGTAGTATGTCTGATGCGCAGAATAATCCAGAATTCGAGGGATATGCAACATTTATAGGTGAATATCGTAATCGTGATTATCGTTTTGTTGGTTGTACTTTCTTACCTGACCGTGTATCTTATAGTAGCCGTACTGAAGATGGACGTCAACGTATGGATGCTAGTCAACCTTATCCTACTCCTGTGTTTCCTAAGGACAATGATCATTATGATCCTACTGATCCCGTATATAGTAGTTCTTGTGCAGTCTTCCATCCCACAATTAGAAATAATAGTACAATGGGGGGATACAGCAGCCGTAAGTATTTGATTGAAGGGGCAAATCGTCCGGATAATACAGAATCTGCAGATTTTCCATTGATTCGTTTGGCAGAGGTGCATTGTATTTATGCCGAGGCGACTTGTGAATTGAATAATGGAAACATTTCAGATGAAGATCTTAATTTCTCTATTAATAAAAATCGTGCTCGTGCTGGAGTGGCTCCTTTGACCAATGCGTTAATTGCTAATGTTTGGGATGCTGGTTATTGGGATCATGCTACAGGAAAAACTATTTGTAAAAAAATGAATATGTTGGATGAAATACGTAGAGAGCGTGCATGTGAACTTTTTGGTGAAGGTTTTCGTATGGACGATTTAAAACGTTGGGGTATTGCGCATATTAACTTGACTGGTCGTAAATTGGGTCGACATGTTTTGGGGACGGCATACGAAACAGAGAAAGCCAATGATGCCACTTACTTCGGTGAACCCTGTTATTATCCAGAAAAATATCCTTTGCTTTATGGGCTTTATGAGGGCTCTGATCCTAACGACCCTGACTATGGACGTTCTATAGCAACTTTGGCTGGTAATTTGCTTTATACACAAAGGGATTATTTAGATCCTATTCCTCGTCAGCAGATACGTTTGAATCCGCAATTAACGCAGAATCCTGGTTGGTAATAAAAACTGAAGGATAAATCGAAAATCAATAGACTGATTTATAGTAGTTAGGGTGTGAAATAAGAATATTCTTTAGGTAAAGGATTATTTCATGCCCTAATTGATAATGAAATTGTGGTATATTAGAATTGCTGGTAGGCGCTTTGAGTGATTGATAGTTATTGAACGTATATTCTAAAATAAATAGCAGACTTTACAAATGAAAAGAATGAGAACATTATGCTTGACAGGTTTTTTATGGATGATGACCTGTATTCTTTATGCACAAAACCAGTTGATAACTTATACGGTTCCTGGTGACGGGGTGGAGTTGAAAGACGATTTTACAGTTCGGGTGAGGCAATCTGGCAGTGGATGGAAAGAAGTAGTTACTTATCCGGTGAAAGTAGATGAAGTACGCCAGACGAAGCATCATGTTGAACTAGCCTCAATGGGATATTTTGACTTTTCCGGTCAGGTGGAAGTTTCCGTTACCTATAATAAAGGAGAAGTAAAGAGTAGCAGGGTGCGTCCGTTGTCGTATGGTATCACTCCGCAGATTAGCGGCAGTACGATGACTTTTACGCTAGACCGTCCGCGTAATCTGTCCATTGAGGTAAATGGAGACATATTCCATAATCTTCATCTTTTTGCGAATCCGATAGATGAAAATCGCCCGAAGAAATTGAAAGACAAGAATCTGATTTATTTTGCTCCGGGAATACATCAGTTACCTGGTGATACACTCAATGTTCCTTCGGGAAAGACTGTCTATGTGGCAGGTGGGGCCATTGTGCGTGGATGTATCCGTGCGGTCAATGCCCGTGATGTGAAAATTTTGGGACGAGGTGAGGTGCATCCTGAGGGTCGTGGAGCAGGTATCAGCATTATTAATTCACGAAATATATATGTGGAAGGTCTCATTACGACCCAGTGTCCCACTGGAGGTTCGGACAGTGTGATAATCCGCAATGTAAAAGCCATCAGTTCATATGGATGGGGGGATGGCATGAATGTATTTGCCAGTAACAACGTCTTGTTTGATGGAGTATTTTGTCGTAATTCCGATGATTGCACTACCGTGTATGCTACACGTCTGGGATTTCATGGCGGATGCCGTAATGTGACAATGCAGAATTCTACCTTGTGGGCAGATGTGGCGCATCCTATTTTTATCGGATTACACGGAGATGTAGATAGGAATGAAGTGATGGAGAATCTGACCTACCGAAACATTGATATTTTGGATCATCGGGAAATGCAGGTGGATTATCAAGGCTGTCTGACTATCAATGCAGGTGATAATAATCTGGTCCGAAATGTGCGGTTCGAGAATATCCGTATCGAGAATTTCAGGCAAGGCCAATTAGTGAATCTGCGTATATTTTACAACAAGAAGTATTGCAAAGCTCCGGGCAGGGGCATTGAAAATGTGCTTTTTAAAGATATTACTTATAATGGTAATCATGCCGAACTCTCACATATCGTAGGCTATGACGAGGAACGGATGGTAAAGAATATTCGTTTTGAGAATCTGAAGATAAACGGTAAAGTTATATCGGATGATATGGCCGGCAAGCCTGCATGGTATAAAACGTCGGACATGGCGCGTTTCTTTGTTGGAGAACATGTAGATGGTATTGTATTTGCAAAATAAAAAAGGCTATTCTTTCAAGCAAGAGTTTCAAGAAGAGAATTAACTAAAAATATCTACAACAGAGTTTTTTAAAAGTGCTGCCACTGCTACCACTTTTTCCTGCAGAACTTCGATGAACAGGGAATGGTAAGGTGTGGGGGCAGCAGAATAAGTAAACACTGAAAAATACGTGCTGCCACCATTTTTCTATCATCTTTCTTCCTTTTTATTTGTTTTCGGTGGAATAAAACCGTAAATTTGATAATTCTTAAACAAAGAAAAATGATAGACACATTAAATTATGAAAAAGTTCCGGTAAACTTTACGTATTGTTTTAACGGAGCTTGTAAATTGGCGGATACCTGCCTGCGATATCAGGTGAGCCGCCACATCCCCGAAACCAAACGAAGCGTCCGCACACTCAATCTTTCCTATATCAAGACAGAAGAAAGCTGTTCTGAATTTATGAGTGATGTTCCCGTGAAGTATGCTTACGGATGGGGCCACATGTTCGATAAACTGATACACGAGAAGGCGGTTGCTATTAAAGATGTGATGTACAACTCCAAACGTGGTGTGTTATATCTTGTTGTAGAAAAATAAAGTAAGAATAGTGGTGGCAGCAGGCGTTGAAAAGCAGGCTGCCACCACCTCTTGTAACTCCCTGTTTATCGTGGTTATACAGGAATGGGTGGTGGCAGTGGCAGCATTTTTTTAAAACTCTATTGTAGACACTTCTTCTTGGATTTAAATTGTAGGAGTTAAACAGATTTTTATACTTTATTTTCTCGTTTTTCTTATTAATTTTGTGTCTGTCTAGATGAAAAGAGAATGAATACTATTGGAAAATATATACTGATTGTTGGGATGCTGCTTTTTTGCTTGCTTGGCAGAGCGTATGATTATGTCATAACTACACCTAGTGAGAATGGGGTTCTATTTGATAATTATGTTCATTGTATTTATGAGGATTCCGATGGATATATTTGGGTAGGTACAGGAAGTACTGTTGAACGTTTTGACGGAATAACCGGTCAAGTTTATAAATTTGAGGAAGGGATGCCGAATTATGCTCCGCATTTGGTGAATACAATACTTGAAAAAGAAAGGCATGAATATTGGGTTGGAAATGTACATGGGTTGTTTCAACTAGATCACCATAATCATATAGCAAAACGTATATTTAGAGATCAAATCAATAATTCTGTATATTCTTTAAAGAAAGATCAGAAAAATCATATTTATATCGGTACTTCGAATGGGTTATATATTTATAAAGACGGAAAATTGCATTATATAACGGTAGATAATAAAAATATTATGTCCGAGCATAATAGAATATTGTCTATAGAAGTAACTGATTCAAATAATGTATGGCTGTTGACAGCAAAAGGAGTTGCTGTATATGATATTAAATCAGGAGCGATAAAACTTTATCAAAATACGTTGTCCGATTGTGGATACTTTCGTTGTTTTGTAAAAGCAGGAAATCATTTGTATATAGGGACTGAGAAAAAAGGAATTGTTACTTTTGATTTGTCTCATTATCGTTTTTTGCCTTACTGGAATGAGGTAAAAGTTCCGGTCACTGCCCTTTCACATGAAGAAGGATTGTTAGGCATTGCAACCTCAGGTCAAGGAATTAGTTTGCTCTCTTTGCATAATAAAAAACAAATTTATGCAGCCGGGTGTAATACTAATCAGAATAGAGGATTGTTGTCAGATAATATATCCTCTATTTTGGTATCCAAAGGGAATGTTTGGTGCGGTACAGAATATTATTTGGGTTTTAATTATTTGAGGAGTGTTGAGAAACCTTTTCGTTTATATAAGTGGGGGAATTTTACTTCAAGAAATCTCATAGTTCGTAGTTGCTATTATTGGAATGAATATATGTTTATCGGCACACGTGAAGGATTCTATTTTGTATCTGAAAAAACGGGGCGTGTACAACATTTCGGTTCTGGTAAAGTGGGTTGTGAAAAATTACGTTCCAATTTAATTTTTTCCTTTTATAGCTATTAGGGAAATATTTTGATAGGAACTTGTGGTGGGGGATTGGCTGCTTTTAATCTGGAATCAAATAAATTTGTTGAAAATTTGTTGACTAAGACATTGGTTTCAAATGATATTTTTATGTTTCTTGAAGATGGAGACGGGAATTTGTGGATTGCTGCTTCTGATGGACTTTATTGTTACGAAAAGAAAACTCATGAAGTAAAAGAATATAATGTAGTCAATAGTGGAATGCCAGGTAATATAGTTTATAGTATTTGCATTGATTCTTCCAAACGCTTTTGGGTGGGAACGGATAAAGGGACGGCTTTGCTTGATTGTAAAACAGGTAAATGCAGCCAAGAACAGTTACCGGCAAATTTTTTAAGTAATGAGATTATCCGGTATATTAATGAGGGAAAGGATGGTTCATTGCATTTCTTTTTGTTGGAGAATAATAGATTATATGTTGTGGATAAAGAACTGAAAAAAAGTAGGTTGTTTACAGAAATAGCTCCTTTTAATATGGCTCAGGATGAAGAAGAAGGTTATTGGATGGGATGTGATGATGGTATATTGAAATCTGACAGGAATTTGTCTCACTTTTCTCTTTTTTCTGTAGATGGTTTGGTTGATGTCATGATGGGGGCTAGTCCGGGGGCTTCTATAGGACGATATAAACAAAAACAATTGTTAGTTCCTTGTATGAAAGGATTGGTAGTGGTGGATCCGGAGTCTTCTTATTATGTGACACCGTTACAGGTTACTGAGATGTTTGTAAATGGTGAGCGTTATGCCGATAATTATCAGATTAAATCAGATACTACCTTTGTATTAAAAGAATATGAGAATAATTTGACATTCAATTTTACTTCTTTGGAATACGAGAAACCGGATTTGATAAGATATCAGTATAAACTTGTCGGAAAAGATTCTGTTTGGAATTGGTTGAGAGGAGAAAATGAAGTGTCTTTTTTTAATCTGCCTGCAGGAGACTATGTATTTATGGTTCGAAAGGCATTGAATGAAGATTCTGTTTGTATGGTTACTTTTAGTATTCAAAAGAGTGGAATATGGATATGGCTTGTTTTTTCAGGTATGATATGTATTGGGATGATTGCCGGTTTTATTTATAGTAGACAGAAAAAAGTGAAAGCTTTAGATATTGATTCTGTAAAAGAAGAACCGGTTGGAATACAGGTTTCGAATAATAATGTGAAATTGAATGAGGAAGAAGCTCGAAAAGTGATGGAAGCATTGAAGGAATATATGGAAAAAAGTAGACCTTATCTGAATGTTGATTTAAAACAGTCAGAGGTGGCTGCTGCTATCGGATGTTCAGCTTATATTCTTTCTACTGTCTTTACTCATTATTTGAAGGTGGGATATTATGATTTTATAAATGGTTATCGTGTGGAGGAATTCAAGCAAGCTATAAAAGAAGGTAAACATCAAAAATATACTTTAGTGACTTTGGCTGAAAAATGTGGCTTTAAGTCGAAAACATCGTTCTTCCGTACTTTCAAGAAATTCACAGGATTTACTCCAAATGAATATATACAACATCAAGATGAAAACTGATGGATGAGAGTACCATAAATGAGTGGTACTCTTTTTATTTGTTTGAATATCAGTTGTTTATTTCTGATATGATTACTCTCTTTTGTTTGGAACTTATTACTCCTTTTTTTGTGAATATTTTTTTCTCCTTTTCTATATATTTGCTATGTGATACTCTCCAATTATATCAGATGGCATGTCCGATAGGTCTGCACAGTATAAAGTATCAGATAGGGCGCGTTTCTTTGTTGAAGAGTATAATGAGTAATGTTATATTTATAAAATAAAAATAATGAGAAAGATAGTATTATTAATCGGTTTAATTTTGATGGCGTCTACTTCATTGGTAGCACAGAAATTTCCAAAAGTAATTTTATCGGGAGATTATCCCGATCCATCCATTATGCGTGATGGAAAGGATTATTATATGACACATTCTCCCTTTTATTATATGCCGGGGTTCTTGATATGGCATTCACAGGATTTGATGAATTGGGAGCCTGTTTGCCGGGTAATGCCCGAGTACGATGGGTCTGCTATGGCACCTGATTTATTGAAATATGGTGATACTTTTTATATTTATTATCCGGCGGCCGGGACAAATTGGGTTATTTGGGCAAAAGATATAAAGGGTCCTTGGAGTAAGCCGGTGGATTTGAAAGTAAGTGGGATTGATCCGGGGCATATAGTTGACAAGCAAGGTAACCGTTATCTTTATGTGGATAAAGGAGAAGTAATCCGCTTGACGGAAGATGGATTGTCAACTATAGGTAAAAAGCAGAAGGTATATGAGGGGTGGCTTTATCCTGATAAGTGGGATACGGAATGTATGTGCTTGGAATCACCGAAACTGAATTATCATAACGGTTATTATTACTTGACTTCTGCACAAGGAGGAACTGCCGGTCCTGCGACAAGTCACATGGTAGTGTCTGCTCGTTCAAAGAGTATAATGGGACCATGGGAAAATTCTCCTTATAATCCCGTTGTACATACTTATAGTGCAACGGATAACTGGTGGTCTAAAGGACATGGCACGCTGATTGATGATGTGAACGGTAATTGGTGGATTGTATATCATGCCTATGCAAAGGGATATCACACTTTAGGACGTCAGACGTTGATTGAACCTATTGAATGGACAGCGGATGGCTGGTATCGTACCAAATCTACTGCTACTTCGATTAAGCCGGATAAACAAATCAAGCATGGAATAGAACTGTCTGATGATTTTAACGAAGCTAATTTAGGGCTTCAATGGACTTTCTGGAAAGAATATGTTCCGAAAGCTTTGACTTTTGATAATGGAACCTTATGGATGAAAGCTAAGGGAAGAACTCCTGCTGACGGACGCCTGCTTCTAACAACTGCTGAAGATAAGAATTATGAAACTCAAGTAGAGATAAATATCGGCAATGGGAATACAGGCGGACTTGTTTTATTTTACAATGAAAACGCATATGCGGGAGTTGTTTCTGACGGAAAGAAGTTTATTGTCTATCAAAATGCAAGCAAGCAACTGGAATTACCTAATGAGTTGGGTAAACGTTTTATTGCTAAAATTCATAATCAGGGTAACAATCTGCGTATAATGGTGAGCAAAGATAGTAAGGAGTGGATTACCCTTGCGGAAAATGTTGATGTGTCGCAAATGCATCACAACAATTATCATGGTTTCTATGCCTTGCGTATAGGATTACTTTCTGCTGGAAAGGGAAGAGCCGGATTTAAACAGTTCCGATATAAGAATGCTGTTCCGCAGGAGAAAGATATGAGTGCTTATCTGATGGTATTCCACAAGGACGAGACGCATGGCTTGTATATGGCTGTCAGCCGTGACGGATATACTTTTACAGCCATGAATGACGGGGAACCGGTAATTGCCGGCGATACGATTGCCTATCAGAGAGGTATTCGTGACCCGCATATTTATCGTGGACCGGATGGCGCTTTCTATTTGGCAATGACAGACTTGCACGTGTTTGCAAAGCGGGACGGTTACCGGGAAACCGAATGGGAACGTGACCGCAATATGTATGGTTGGGGAAACAATTATGGACTGGTATTGATGAAGTCTTGGGATCTGGTTAACTGGAAACGCGCGAATATCCGTTTTGACAAGTTAACGGCAGGGTTGAGTGAGATTGGTTGTGCATGGGCGCCGGAGGTAACATACGATGAGAAAAAAGGGAAACTGATGATTTATTATACAATGCGTTTCAGAAATGAAGCGAATAAACTGTATTATGTATATGTAAATGATGACTTTGATACCATTGAGAGCTTACCGCAGATTTTGTTTGAATATCCTAATGAGGGTGTTTCTGCCATTGACGGAGATATCACGAAAGTAGGAGACAAATATCACTTGTTCTATGTTGCCCACGATGGACCTGCCGGAATCAAACAGGCTGTTTCAGATCGTGCGAACGGTGACTATGAATATGATCCACGCTGGTATGACTTTGAGCCCAAGGCTTGTGAGGCTCCTACTGTATGGAAGCGTATCGGAGAAGATAAATGGGTATTGATGTATGATGTATATAGTGTGACTCCTCATAATTTCGGTTTTATTGAAACGTCAGACTTTGTGAACTTTAAGAATCTGGGGCGTTTCAATGAAGGAGTGATGAAAACGACCAATTATAATGCTCCCAAACATGGAGCGGTTATTCATCTGACTACTGAAGAAGCAGATAATTTAGAGAAGTATTGGCAGAAGAATAAAAGGAAATATGTTTCTACTGCATCTATTCAAAAGAATCCGATTATTCAAGGATATTATGCTGATCCGGAAGTGATGTATTCAGAGAAAACGGGGAGGTATTATATTTATCCGACGTGTGATGGTATTCCCAACTGGGGGAGTACACAGTTTAAGGCTTTTTCTTCGAGTGACTTGGTGAACTGGAAAGAAGAAGGGGGGATTTTGGATTTGAAAAATGTTTCGTGGGCAAAAAAGAATGCATGGGCTCCAAGTATTATTGAAAAGAAGCAGGCAGATGGCAACTATAAGTATTATTATTACTTTACTGCGGAAAAGCAGATTGGTGTGGCTATATCCGACCATCCTACAGGTCCTTTTATTGATTCAGGGAAACCTTTGATTGGACGGGAACTGCCTAAGGGGATGCCGAGAGGACAGAATATTGATCCGGATGTATTTACAGATCCTGTAAGTGGAAATACTTATCTGTATTGGGGAAATTATTATATGGCTGTGTGTGAGTTGAATGATGATATGGTATCGGTGAAACCAAATACAACCCGTATTCTGATAGGTCATGATGCTCATTATAGCGAGGCGGCTCATGTGTTTTATAGGAACGGCTATTATTATTTTACATGGTCTAAGAATGATACGAGAAGTACGGAGTATGAGGTGCGTTATGTACGTTCTAAATCTCCGGTGGGGCCGATAAATCCAGCAGAAAGTCAGGTCGTTATTTGTAAGAAACCGGAACAGGGAATTTATGCCACCGGACATCATTCGGTAGTACAAGTGCCGGGGAAGGATGAATGGTATATTGTTTATCATCGTTTTAAATTTCCAGATGCTGTGACCAAAGGAAGGGATGCCGGCTATCATCGCGAGGTGTGCATAGATAAACTGGAATTTAATACGGATGGAACAATCAAAAAAGTGGTTCCGACTCTTTAAATCGAAATTAATAAACTATTGAAACTCAAATTATATATAATGAAACAGAAAAAGAATCTGATATCAGTTTTGCTTCTATTGTTTTTTTCAAGTTGGGCAAGTGCGCAAAATATTCCTGTGAAACTAAATGTGGATGCGGGACGGCAGATTGCTACTGTAACCAAGTTGTTTAACGGTTCTAATATCGAGGACCTTAATAATCAGACAAATGGTGGAATATTCAGTCAATTGCTTCATGGAGAGGCCTTTGAAGAAAATATTGACATTGATTTCCTGAATTTGGATAAGGCTGACTACTCTAAAATATATGTAGTATTGGATGAAAGGAGAATTCCTCATTTGATTACACAGACGGATATTTATCATCGTATCCCATGGAATAACCTGACAGAAAAATATGACTTTAATTCCAAAGACATTTATGATGCCAAACCTTTCAAGCATCCCCGGGTCATTTCGGGATGGAAGTTCCCCGGTCGTTTTCTTGTGTTTGACTCATTACCTGCTCCTATACAAAAGGTTATGCTTGAACGTATTAATGGGAATGAACAGATATCCAAGTATTGGAGTAAAATGTTGTTAGGAAGTCCGCAATATAATTACGAACTGGTGCGTGACGGAGAAGCTTATATCGGGCGTCAGACGCAAACAATCTGTTTTAAAGGAGGCTCGGGAGAAGTCGGACTCACTAATCATGGCTTATATAGAATGGGGATACGGTTTGATAAAGGAAAATCTTATGATGGCATTTTGAGAATCAAGTCAGATTCACCGGAGACTGTATATATATCGCTTCGTGATGAAAAAGGAACCGTGATTGCAGAGGAACCATATTCTCTGAAAGGGGATGGCTCTTATGAAAGAGTACAGTTTAAGTTGGTACCTGATGCTGACGTAACTCGGGGAAGTTTCGGAATATCGCTTAAAAAGCCCGGAAAAATAGAGCTTGGATTCGCTTTTCTGCAACCGGGAGAATGGGGACGGGTGAAAGGTTATCCCATTCGGAAGATGTTTGTGGACGTATTGAAGAAACAGGGGATTGCCGCTTTTCGTTATAATGGTTCTATGGTTGATGTAGGTGCGGATACTTATTTGTATCGTTGGAAAAAAATGATAGGCCCGATTGATGAACGTAGGGTAACTCTTCGAAGTGGATTTAATTTATATGCTACTCATAGTTTCGGTTTTGAAGAAATGCTGCAAGCAGCAGAAGTGATTGATGCAGTTGCCATTATCGGTATGAGCATGGATGAGTCTTATGAGGATATCCGGGATTTTGTAGAATATGTGAATGGAGATGCTACTACCAGATGGGGGGCGTTGCGGGCTAAATACGGACATCGGGAGCCTTATCGTTTGAAATACATACAGGTGGACAATGAACGCCCGATTACGCGTGGGTATATTGAATGTGTGAAAAAGTTTGCGGAGGCAGCATGGGAGGTAGATCCTGAAATGTCGATTATGACTTCACTTAACATCGGTCGCGGATACACCAAAGGGACACCGGAATATAAACTGGCATCTGATATGGTATCATGGTTCATTTCAAAAGGAAAACAGGATAAACTGGCTTGGGACCCTCATTATAGTGGAACCAGATCGTTTGCTGATACAAAAGATTTGTTTGAAAATGAGATGGGGATAGTGCTTCAGAGAGAATTGGCGCAGGATTTTCCCGGATTTAAGTTGAATCTGCATCCTATGGAAGAGAATGGTAGCCGGTGTGACTGGGATCGCGGTTTAGCTCATGCAAATAATTGGAATACCTTACAACGTTATGGTGATTGTTTCCGTATGCTGGGTACGGCTAATACTTTCCAGCCGCATGGTTTGCATTATATGTGGGATCAGGGACGTATTCATTATACAGCCGATACTATATGGTTCCAACCTTCAGCACATATTGATGAAATGATGATAAAGACGTGGAAACCTAATGTTGTCGCAACTTCCACCAGTGATGAAGCCCTTGATATTACAGCTAAAATCAATGATTCGAAAACAGAAATGACTCTCTATGTTGTTAACTTGAGTGACCAACCTCGGGAAGCTATATTGAATATTGATAATTTCCGTTACAAATCCAAAGTGGAGGTTCAAACGATTGGCGACTGTGAACTTACAGAGTTTAATACGTATGAGAATAAGGATAATGTAGTATTTAAGCCTTCTCAGGCGGTCTTTTCCAGAAAGAACACTAAATACACATTCCCTAAATACTCGTACACTGTAATTACTCTTAGAAAATAGAAAGCATGAAAAGAATAAAGCACCTTTTAGTCTTATGTTTTTGTCTGATACTGGCTTTGCCGGTATCAGCGCATATTGATGAAATAATGAATGGGCCGGATTCAGTCTACATTTTCCCATACCCTACGTTAAATGACGGAGGAAGGAGAGGAATGCAGTTTGTCTGGAGTTCGGACGGGGAAAATTGGCAAAATGTAGCTGACGGGCAAGTATTCGTGAAGTGTGACTTCGGCCCTTGGAAGAAAATGTATGAACCTTATCTGACGCAGAGCCGCGTGGACGGAACATGGCATTGTTTCTGGAATCTGACTCCGGATGGAGAGGCGATGGCTTATGTATCTTCTGTTGATTTGATAAAATGGAAACCGCAACATTTCTTTATGGCATCTGAAAAAGGAAAATATGCCGTGGAGAACTGCAATGAGCCGATTAGAAAAACGGTGTGGATAGGTGACAAACAGGTGACCGGTTGGGCTCTGAAAGTTGCTTATAAGCAGATTATTGCGATGAACCGTTATGGGGATCACCGGGCGTACAGACAGACATTGCGGGGAGAGCGCACTGCGCAGGATGGAAGCCGTTTTGCAGGATTGAAACCTGTGACGGCCCGAATCAAAGTGGAAGAAGAAAATACTAAGCCTATCAGTGAGCATTTGATAGGGGTATTCTTTGAAGACTTGAATTATGCGGCAGACGGCGGACTCTATGCAGAGCTGATTCAAAATCGTGACTTTGAATATTCTCCTAAAGACGGGAATAAAGACAAGGATTGGAATAGTATGTATGCTTGGAGTGTTCAGGGGAATAATGCGATATTTACAATCGGAACGGATCATCCGATTCATGCCAATAATCCGCATTATGCTATCTTGAATATTCAAGAGCCGGGAGCGTCGTTGGTCAATGAAGGCTATGGTGGTATTGTTGTGCGAAAAGGGGAAAAATATGATTTCTCTATGTTTTCCAAGATTATGAATGGGAAAAAAGGAGGAAAGACAGTTATACGTTTGATGTCAAAAGACGGGAAAGAGCTTGCCCGGACAACCTTGTCGGTTTCTTCCAGAGACTGGAGAAAACAAACTGCAGTGCTGAAGGCTGTAGCAGATGCCGATAGTGCCCTGTTGGCCATATCGCCGCAAGTGGAAGGAGAATATGCTTTGGATATGATTTCATTATTTCCGCAGAAAACGTTTAAAGGGCATAAAAACGGGCTTCGTGCTGACCTGGCACAGGCAATAGCGGATATTCATCCGCGTTTTGTGCGTTTTCCCGGTGGTTGTCTGGCACATGGTGACGGAGTGGATAATATCTATAACTGGAAAGAAACAATTGGCCCGCTGGAAGCCCGAAAATCTGCACCTAATATCTGGAGATATCATCAGACACGAGGTTTGGGATATTTTGAATATTTCCAGTTCTGTGAAGATATAGGAGCGGAACCGCTTCCGGTAGTGGCTGCCGGTGTACCATGTCAAAATTCAGGGATAGGGGGGCCTAGCCATCATTCTACAGATATCATTACCAGTAACGGTCAGCAAGGCGGTATTCCGATGGAAGAGATGGGACAATATATTCAGGATGTTTTGGATCTGATAGAATATGCCAATGGCGACGCGAAGAAAACGGTGTGGGGACGGGAACGGGCAAAAGCCGGACATCCTGAACCTTTTAATCTGAAATACCTCGGAGTGGGTAATGAGGATATGATAAGTGATATTTTTGAAGAACGTTTCACGATGATTTATAAGGCTGTCAAAGAAAAATATCCGGATATTGTGGTAATAGGGACGACCGGCCCCTTTAGCGAAGGGACAGACTATGAAGAGGGCTGGGCGTTGGCAGACAAGTTGGGAATACCGATGGTGGATGAACATAATTATAATTCGCCGGGCTGGTTTATTCACAATCAGGATTATTATGACCATTATGACCGTAAGAAATCGAAAGTCTATTTAGGTGAATATGCGGCACATATACCGGGACGTCACAGTAATATGGAAACAGCTCTGGCTACGGCTCTGTTCCTTACCTCAGTAGAACGTAATGCAGATGTGGTGACAATGACTTCCTATGCACCGCTTCTTGCTAAAGAAGGGTATATCCAGTGGAATCCGGATTTGATTTATTTCAATAACAAGGAAGTGAAACCGACAGTGGATTATTATGTGCAACAGTTATACGGGCAAAATGCCGGTAATGAATATATTACTTCTAAAGTGTCATTGGATAATAATCAGACCTCGGTGAGGAAACGTATAGGAGTGTCAGTTGTTCGTGATGTCCCAAGCGGAGATTTGATTATAAAGTTGGTAAATATGCTTCCAGTGAATGTAAATGCAGAATTGGAATTTCCTTTATTAAAGGGGAAACACATGACAGCTGTTAAAACTGTGCTAGTTGGTCGGCCTGATGATAAAGAGGTACATCCTATATCAGAAAATATGGATGTGGGTGAACAATTCCTTTGTGAATCACCGGCTTATTCGTTTATTGTAATTCGAATTCCAGAGATTGAGAAGTAATAATTCAGATAAAATTTATATTATTGTTGTGTAAAAAAGCATTTAGGGTTGTTGAAATAGGGACTGTCCAAAAATGGAGAGTCCCTATTGTTATTTGTCATTTAAAGCTTTTTTAAATTAGGTAACTGTTAAGAAAAAGTTTTTAATTAAGTGTTTTTTATTTTTTAATCGTATCTTATTTACAAATGGATTTTGAATAAAATGTTTTGAAAGCTATGAATTTAGGAAGACTCTTGTTTTTTATTTCAGAATGGTGGATGGAAATATCAGATTTAAAAAAGGTAACATTCATAAAGAAAATTGTATTGTATCTTTTGTTGCTATTTTGTTATACTGCTACTGCTCAAGAATGGCAATGGTCTGTACGGTTAAAGGGATTTATATCTTCCGAAACAGGTAAAGAACCGACAGCTTTTTTGTGGATACCTTCCGATTGTTATCAGTTACGTGCTGTAATGGTAGGAAAGCATAATATGAGTGAAGAAACCTTATTTGAGATGCCGCGTTTCCGGGAAGCATTGTCTCGAATGGGAATAGGATTAGTATGGATCACTCCCGGTATTGACCAGCAATGGGATGTGACAAAAGGAACTCAGAAGATTTTCAATCAGATGATGAATGATTTGGCAGAAATCAGCGGTTATTCAGAATTGGAACATATACCTATAGTTCCTGTCGGTCATTCGGCAATGGCTACTTATCCGTGGAACTTTGCCGCCTGGAATCCTGAACGGACATTGGCTGTTATTTCTTTGCATGGCGATGCACCTCGTACTAATTTGTGTGGTTATGGCAGAGAGAATTTGGAATGGGGAAGGACGCGTAATATAGATGGTATTCCGGGATTGATGATTGAAGGAGAATATGAATGGTGGGAGGCACGGGTGAATCCTGCTTTAGCGTTTCGGATGATGTATCCTGAAAGTTGTATTTCCTTTTTGTGTGATACAGGACGTGGACATTTTGATGTGGCTGAGCAAACTGCTGATTATATAGCCTTATTTCTGAGAAAAGCGTTGGAATACCGTTTGTCCGGACATTCTTCTTTGAATGAGCCTGTTAGTTTGAAAAAACTGAACCCGAAAGAAGGATGGTTGGCCGAGCGTTGGCATCCGGAGCAGAAAAACAGGGCTAAGGCAGCTTCATTTCATGACTATAAAGGAGATAAACATGACGCATTTTGGTATTTTGATAAAGAAATGGCTGAATTGACTGAAGCTCGTTATGTAAAGTATAAAGATAAACAGATGCAATATCTTGGATTTATGCAGAGAGGTCAGTTGGTAAAATATGCTGCCGGACAACATGCCGGAATTATTGCTGGTTTCTATCCGGAAGCCGACGGTTTAACTTTTCACGTAAAAGGGGTATATACGGATTCTTTGCGTTCCTTACCGGTGAAGGAGCATGCCAATGGCAAGATTGAAATAACCCGTATTTGTGGTCCGGTAGCAAAAGTGAACGATACTACTTTTACCGTGCGTTTTTATAGAATGGGAATGGATAATCCAAGGCGTACCGGTGATATTTGGCTGTTGGCTGCTAATGAGGGGGATGGAAAATATAAAAGTGCGGTGCAACAACTCAATATCCGCATTCCTTATCGGAATACAGAAGGAAAACGTCAATATATACTTTTTCCAGGGATAGAAGATGTAAGGGAGGGAGTGAAGTCTGTATCTTTAGAGGCTGTTTCTGATTGTGGATTACCTGTATATTATTATGTAAAAGAAGGACCTGTTGAGTTGCAAGGTAATAAGCTAGTTTTTACAAAGATTCCTTCTCGCAGTAAATTCCCGATAAAAGTTACTGTTGTAGCCTGGCAGTACGGGATTGCCGGACAGGTACAGACGGCTGATCCCGTGGAACGTAGTTTTTTCTTAAAAAAATAATCTAAGTGAAATGAAAGCTTATTTTACGCAAAGGTTTACGTGCTTTTGATTAAGCTGCTTATTCTTATTTTGGAAGATTCTTGAAGAAGGCAGTGGAGTTGCTGTATAACTCCAAACGTGGTGTGTTGTATCTTGTTGTAGAAAAATAAAGTAAGAATGGTGGTGGCAGCATGCTTTTCAAAGTGTCGAAAACGCCTGCTGCTACCGCCTCTTGTAATTCACTGTTTATGGTGGCTTTGCGGGGGTGAGTGGTGGCAGTGGCAGCACTTCTTTAAATTCTGTTGTAGGTGTTTTTTTAGAGAGAACATATAAAAGAAATCATCTTTGCGAAATAAAAAGAAAAGGTAATTATTTAGGTAGGATAATTTTTAAAGAATGATCCTTTTTGCTATCTTTGTCCATTGAAAATGAATAAATTATATTCTTATGGAATTACAAGATAAATATATCCGTTTTGATTGGGCTGTTAAGCGTCTGCTGCGTCATAAAGCTAATTTTGGTGTGCTCGAAGGATTCCTTACGGTACTGATAGGTGATGAAATTCATATAGTGGAGATTTTGGAAAGCGAGGGTAACCAGCAAACGGAGAATGATAAGTTCAATCGGGTTGATATCAAAGCTCTCAATAGTAAAAATGAGATTGTTATCATCGAGATTCAAAATACGCGTGAGCTGTATTATTTGGAGCGTATCCTGTATGGAGTGGCTAAAGCCATTACAGAACATATCTCATTGGGCGAGACTTATTATAAAGTTAAAAAGATATATTCTATCAGCATTCTTTATTTCGATATTGGTCATGGAACTGATTATCTTTATCATGGGCAGAATATATTTAAAGGAGTGCATACAGGAGACTTTCTTCAAGTGAGTACTCGGGAAAAGGATGCCATTGTGCCCCGTATGCCTTCCGAAATTTATCCGGAGTATTTTCTGATCCGTGTGAATGAGTTTAACAAGGTGGCGGTGACCCCTTTAGAGGAATGGATAGAATATTTGAAGACGGGTATTATCCGTCCTGACACGACTGCTCCCGGATTGGGTGAGGCACGTGAAAAATTGAAATATTATTCAATGACGCCTCAGGAACGCCATGCCTATGATGAACATCTTAGCGCTTTGATGATCCAGAATGATGTTCTTGATTCTGCTAAGTTGGAGGGAAAGATAGAGGGAAAGATAGAGGGACGATTAGAAGGACGTGCGGAGGGTCGTGAAGAAGGTCGTGAAGAGGGCATTAAAGAAGGTGTTCTTCGAAATGCCCGGAGAATGAAAGAAAAAGGATTCTCTACAGAAGATATTATGGAAATTACAGGATTGACATTCGAAGAGGTTAGTCAGTTGTAATTCCATGTTTGGTTAAATAAATCCACAGGTGGCTTCTTAAGGTATCTGTGGATTTTTTATTTTACGCAAAGGTTTACGTGCTTTTTGTTAAGCTGACTTATATTTAGGTCAGCTTAATCTTTTTATTTTTGAGCACATAAATAAACGATTTGTTAACGTGTAATGAATGACACTATGAAAAAACTCTTCTTTTTAATAGCGGCAAGCTTCTTTTTAACTTCAGTAGATGCGCAGATAACCGAGCGTGAACGTCCTGCCGAATGGCAGCATTTAGTAAAAGGCGCACGTTTTATGGACCGTTTCCTTCCTATGCCGGACGGCATTCAGATTAAGGGGATTTGGGGTACGGACAGTGTACTGAATCGTTATGTGGATAATGGAATAGAACTTCCCGGAGTTTCTTTTTGGGGAGGAAATATATTGCAGGATACGGATGGTAAATACCATTTGTTTGTGTGTGGCTGGCCTGAGGATTCTCCGAAAGGGCACATGTTTTGGTCGAATTCTACTGTTTTCCATGCAGTAAGTGATCGGTTGGAAGGACCTTTTAAAATTCAAAATTCTGTGGGAAAAGGACATAATCCGGAAGCGTTCCGGTTAAAGGATGGCCGTGTCGTGGTCTATGTGATTGACGGTTACTATATAGCAGACGGGGTGGACAGCAAGGTGTGGACGTATGGTAAATTCAGTTTTGATTCTCGTGACCGAAAAATTATAGAGGGGCTTTCCAATTTGACTTTTGCCCGCCGTCAGGATGATTCTTACCTGATGGTATGTCGGGGTGGAGGTGTCTGGATCAGTAAAGACGGACTTTCACCTTATATGCAGTTGACTGACAAACGAGTTTATCCGGATGTGGAAGGCAGATTCGAAGATCCCGTGGTATGGCGGGATGAGTTGCAATACCACTTGATCGTGAATGACTGGTTGGGCAGAATTGCTTTCTATCAGCGTTCCAAGGACGGAGTGCATTGGGTGACAGAACAAGGGGAAGCATACGTGCCGGGTGTATCATTCCATAAGGATGGAGCGGTGGAACATTGGTTTAAATATGAGCGCCCTAAAGTTTTTCAGGATGAGAAGGGGCGTGCTGTCCAAATGAATTTTGCCGTGATTGATACCATTAAATGGAACGATCTGCCTAACGATAAACATAGTTCCAAAAATATAAGTATTCCTCTGAATAAAGGAATGCTATTGTCTGTTTTGAATGAAGAAGAGATCACTCCGTCTACTCGTACCATTGAGGTAAAGATTGCTGCCGAATCAGGTTTTAATCCGCAGACAGATGTGGATGTAAAGTCGTTGCGATTCGGTTCATTTACCGAAGTGAATTTTGGACGTGGTTGCAAGCCTGTGAAGACCAAGGTTTCGGGCAAAGATTTGATTGTGGTCTTTAAAGCGAAGGGCAGTGGCATCACTTCGGATGAATTTGCTCCTAAAATGATAGGTAAAGATAAAAAAGGGAATATGTTGTATGGTTATGCCCGTTTGCCATACGTGAATTATCGGCCGGCTCTGCTCTCCGCCCGTCGCCCTCTGTTTGATAAAGAAAAAGGTGGGTTGAAGGTAGAGATACAGAACTTTGGTTTGTCTGCATCGGAACCGACGGAAGTTGAGGTGATATGCAACGGTTCCAGCCAGGGAAGGATTGCTTTGAAAACATTGCAACCTTATGAGATTGAGTGTCTGATGTTTGATTCGGATATGTTACTATCAGATGATAACGCATCGTATGAAGTGGTATTCTTTCAGGAAGGAAAAGAGGTGGAACGGAATAAATTCTAGAAGATAAGATCATTGTTGATGAGAAAATGGTTAATAGGCTTTTATTTTTGAGTGGAAAATGCTTATCAAACGTATTTAAAAAGAAAAGCATAAAAATGAAAAAGTTATTAGCCTTTTGTCTTATGGTGTGTTGTGCGGTTGCACAGGCTCAGTTGGTGACTTATCCCGAAGGATTGAAAACAGGTATGCCTCATAATGATGATTATACAGTCCGTGTCCGTGTTCCGGGGGGTGAATGGAAAGACCTGTTTGAATATAATGTGCAGGTGGATATGGATAGGGTACAAGATGCTTCGATGGTACAGTTTGATATGGGCAGTCCTGTGGAGGTAATGGTAAAAAAGAATAATGGAACGATTCATGAGGTAGATATTCGTCCGCAGGTAAATGATATACGCTATGTACAATATAAGAATGTGATTACATTTATGCTTGATAAACCCCGATATCTTTCTGTGGAGTTTAATGGGGATAGGTTGCATAACCTTCATGTGTTTGCCAATCCGATGGAAACGGAGACTTACTCGAAAGAAGAGAAAGGAGTGATGTATTTTGGGCCGGGAGTGCATCGACCTAAAGATTTGCCAAACAATCAGATAAGGATACCAAGTAATACGACGGTTTATTTGGCTCCGGGAGCAGTTGTGAAAGCAAAACTATGGGTGGATAAAGCCGAAAATGTACGTATTGTGGGTAGAGGTATCTTGGAGCATCCTATTCGTGGCATTGAAATAACAGATTCTAAAAATGTAGTGGTGGATGGTATAACGGTGATCAATTCGGATCATTACACGGTATTCGGAGGGGGTGCTGTAGGGGTGACAATCAAGAATCTGAAATCTTTTAGCTGCAAAGGTTGGAGTGATGGCATCGATATGATGTGTTGCCACGATGTGTTGATAGATAATGTGTTTATGCGTAACAGTGATGACTGTATTGCTTTATATAACCATCGTTGGAACTGGTGGGGCGGTTCGGATAATATAACTGTACAGAACTCTATTCTTTGGGCGGATGTTGCCCATCCTGTTAATATAGGTGGACATGGTGATCCGGAGTCCTTGACGGGTGAGACCATTGAGAATTTGGTTTTCCGCAATATTGATATTTTGGAACATGACGAAGATGATGTCCCTTATCAGGGATGTATGGCTATAGATGCCGGTGACAAGAACAGGGTGAAGAATATTTTATTTGAAGATATTCGGGTGGAAAGTATTCAGGAAGGAAGACTGTTTCATATCAATATCCGTTTCAATCCTAAATATGACAAACAGCCCGGGCAGAGCATTGATGGAGTAACTTTCCGTAATATTGCCTATAACGGAACAGGCGAGAATCCTTCGTTGATAAAAGGGTTGGATAAAGACAGGATGGTGCGGAATATTACGTTTGAAAATGTGGTGGTTAATGGAGAGAAAATAAAGGATTTAAAGGGGTTTATCACGAATGAATATATCGAAGGAATAAAGATAAAGTAGAAAAAAACTGTTTTATAGTTGGACCTATTTATGAAAAGAGAGAAAAGCATTGAGTGTTTTTCTCTCTTTTATCGTATTATGTAGCAAGTTTGAATGTCAATTGAGGAACTAATTAGAAAAAGACAATGAAGAAGAAAATTTTAGTTGTTGCCGGGTTATTGGCTATGTCGGGTGCTTTGACGGCCCAGTCTGTTTATCCCGGCCAACATGCCGGAAAGTTGAAGAGAGAAACCGTGGCTCCGATGAAAGTCAAGAGTTTTGATTTGAAAGATGTTCGTTTGCTTCCAAGCCGTTTTCGTGAAAATATGATGCGTGACTCTGTATGGATGGCTTCTATAGAGGTGGACAGGCTGTTACATAGTTTCCGTACCAATGCTGGCGTGTTTGCAGGTCGTGAAGGTGGTTATATGACAGTAAAGAAGTTAGGTGGATGGGAGTTCTTGGACTGTGAATTGCGTGGACACACCACAGGGCACTTGCTTTCTGCCTACGGCTTGATGTATGCGGCAACCGGCAGTGAACAGTTCAAACAAAAAGGGGATAGTCTGGTGAATGGCCTGGCGGAGGTACAAACCGCATTGGGTAACGGCTATCTGAGTGCTTATCCTGAAGAATTGATCAATCGTAACATCCGTGGCACCAGTGTATGGGCACCGTGGTACACGCTTCATAAACTTTTCTCTGGATTGATAGACCAGTATCTTTACAGTGACAATCAGAAAGCTTTGGAGGTTGTTGTTCGTATGGCCGACTGGGCATATCATAAACTCAAACCTTTGGATGAGACTACACGTCAAAAAATGATACGGAATGAATTTGGTGGAGTGAATGAGTCCTTTTATAATTTGTATGCGATAACCGGGGACGAACGTCATCGGTGGCTGGCTCAATTCTTTTACCATAATGAAGTGATTGATCCGTTAAAGGAACTACGTGATGATTTGGGTACTAAACATACCAATACATTCATTCCGAAAGTGATAGCCGAAGCTCGCAATTATGAATTGACAGAGGATGAGAACAGCAGAAAGTTATCCGATTTCTTTTGGCATACTATGATAGACCATCATACATTTGCCCCTGGATGCAGTAGTGACAAGGAACATTATTTTGACCCGGCCCGGTTCTCCAAGCATGTGTCAGGTTATACTGGGGAAACGTGTTGTACCTATAATATGTTGAAACTGTCCCGTCATTTGTTCTGCTGGACAGCCGATGCTGCCATTGCGGATTATTATGAACGGGCCCTTTACAACCATATTTTGGGACAGCAAGATCCTCAGACCGGTATGGTAACATATTTCCTGCCTTTGCTTTCAGGCTCGCATAAGGTGTATAGTACGAAAGAAAATTCTTTCTGGTGTTGTGTGGGAAGCGGTTTTGAGAACCATGCTAAATATGGAGAAGCTATTTATTATCACAATGACAAAGGCATTTATGTGAATCTTTTTATCCCCTCGGTGGTTAATTGGCGCGAGAAAGGATTGACTCTCCGGCAGGAAACGGATTTTCCGGCAGAGGAGACCACTGTTCTGACCATAAGAGCCCAAAATCCTGTAGAGACTACGGTTTATCTTCGTTATCCTTCATGGAGCAAGGGAGTGAAAGTGTTTGTGAATGGCAAAAAGATAGCGGTGAAACAGAAGCCAGGTTCATATATTGCCATTACTCGTCTATGGAAAGACGGTGACCGTATTACGGCTGATTATCCTATGTGTCTCCGTGTGGAAACGACCCCGGATAATCCTCAAAAAGGAGCGTTGGTTTATGGTCCGGTAGTGTTGGCCGGTAAGCGGGGAACAGAAGGAATGCAGGCACCTGCGCCCGATTCCAATCCTGCTTTGTACAATGATTATTATACGTATGATTATCATATCCCTGCAGGGCTTCGCACTACGTTAAAACTCGATGTCAAGCATCCTGAACGCAGTGTACAGCGTGTCGGTACGGAATTAAAGTTTACGACTTCGCAAGGAGATGTGATAGAACCGTTGTACAATATTCATCGGCAGCGTTATGTGGTATATTGGGATTTGGAGAAAGAATAAATTTCATTATTAGATGAGTAAATGAATCCTTTGATTCGTATTTATATATGGTTTGACTAATCAAATGATATAGGAATATGAATAGAGGATTCGTTTTTATTTTGATATTGGCTGTTGGCTTGGTTGTGACTTCTTGTTTACGGCAAGGTAAACAGAATGTAACTTATGATTTTACCCCTTTGGATTCCATAATCAGTACCTGGATGGATAAGGGATACTATCCGGGGGGAGCAATATGTGTGATAAAGAATGATTCAGTGTTGTTTGAAAAGACGTATGGCTCTTTCACCGGAGATACAAAAGTGTATGTCGCTTCTGCCGGCAAGTGGGTGGCTGCTGCCGTAATTGGTGCGGTAGTGGACCGGACGGATTTGAGTTGGGATGATCCTGTAGAGAAGTGGTTACCGCAGTTCAGGGGCGATGCGAAAGGCGATATCCTTTTGCGTCAATTACTCTCTCATACTTCCGGTGTACGTCCTTACCTGCCTGCTCCCCGGGTGGACAATTACAATCATTTGGATTCGGCTGTCACAGAGATATTGCCTTTGGATACTGTTTTTGCACCGGGAATTCGATTTGAATATGGAGGATTGGCCATGCAAATAGCCGGACGTATGGCCGAAGTAGCTATGGGGGAAGAGTTTGAATTTTTATTTCAGAAATTAATTGCCGTTCCTTTGGAAATGACTGGCTCTCATTTTACTCCGGTTAATACTGACGGGGGACATGCTCCTATGTTGGGAGGTGGATTGTGTACCACGCTGAATGATTATATCCGTTTCTTGAAAATGATTTATCATAACGGACGTTTCGGGAACAAAGAGATATTGAAACCGGGAACAGTTCAAACTATGCAGGCAGATCAGGTACGGAATGCTGTTGTTGCTCCTGGTGAGTATGTTGAGAAAGCGTTAGGACAGCACCACACTGGTATCTATGGATTAGGTGAATGGCGTGAACTGGTTGATGAGACTACAGGAGAAGCTTATCAGATTAGTTCTCCCGGATGGGCTGGTGCTTACCCGTGGATAAATAAACGTGATAGCGTGTATGGTTTCTTTATAGCTCACGTACAGGGAGGAGCTAATAAAAAAGACGGCTTCTCTTCTTTTTATGGCAGTCCTGTCCTGTCTGAAACGGTAACCAAGATAGTAAATCAATAAATGAGTATGAAAAATATTTTAGTAACCTTTATTTTATGGATAGGGTGTATGTCGGCTGTTCAGGCGCAGCAACACCCTTGTGTATATGTTTCTCCGGCGGATAGAGCGTCTGTTCTGCAAAAAGTGAAAAATGAGCCTTGGGCTGGGGAAGCCTTTGCAGCTATCCGCTCCAAAGTGGAAAAATATGTGGATCGTCATCAGACTGATCCCGAATGGATAACTTCCCGGCTGGCCATGTATTGGAAAGATGGAGAGCGTTATACCCAATGCTATTTGAAAAAACAGAATTGGGACTATGGAGAGGGGAATGCTCCTGTTCCCACTGTAAGAATGCCGGGAATGCGTACTTGGAATAAGTATGTCAATGTTCCGCTGGAGGACCGCACTCCTTATAATGAAACAGGTGATATGTGGGGAATTAATAAATTAAATCCTTCGGAGCCTTCGGTCAAAGTGCCTTATAAGGAAAGCGGGCACATGATACGGGGGAATAATGTCGAGATCTTGACATTAGCAGAAAATGCCGCTTTTGTTTATTGGGTGACAGGAGAAGAGAAGTTTGCCCGTTTTGCCACAGATATATTTAATGTGTGGTTGGTAGGGACGTATTATATGAATCCTATTTTGGACCCTGAAAAGTCGTGTGGCAGTGTCGGTGGTTGGGAACCGGGAGGTATTTGCGGCTATTATGATTACGAACAGATACATGATGATTTGGTAATGCATGCGGCAATGGCGTATGATTTTGCTTTCGATTATTTGATACGGCATCCTCATGCTCATCTGAAAGCAATTGGGAAAGATACAAAAACGGTAGCTGCCGAAGTCTTTAAGCGTTTTATCAATATAGGGCTGGTACGCGGTGGCAAATCGGGTAACTGGAATGTGAACGGGTGGAATATAATGCTGCGTCCTATGTTGGTGCTCGATCATAATGAGGCTTATGCTGACGGTAAAGGAAAAGAGTATTATTTGAATCTGCTGGTGAACGAATCTACTCCCTATCATGATGCCATTCCCGATATATTGAAAACTTACGATCGGGTGACAGGGCTGTGGCCGGAATCTCCCGGTTATTCATTCGGTACAGTGCAGTCATTGCTTGATTGGGCGGCTCCCTTGAAACGTGCCGGGATAGATATCATAGCCGGTAACCCCATTTTGCAGAAAGCTGCAATGGCTGTATTTCCTTGGATGGACGATGCAGCCAATATGGTGGTGTTCGGTGATTCACGTGGGGGAAGTGCTAATTTTCAGACGTTTGAAAATCTGCTGACTTATTATACCGGAACAGATAATAAGGAGGGGGTGGAAAAAGTGGCAAGTGCCTTGAACAAAGGGATTTCTCAAAAGAAATACTCCAGAAATAATGCCGGTTGGACAGGGCTTTGTACCTATACAGCTACCATCCCGTCTGTACGTGCAGAGAGTAATGAGCGTGCGTCTTATTCTCCCCATCATCGTTTTATTACAATGAAGAACTGGGAGGGAGATTATAAAATGATGTTCACTCTGTATGGTGGTAAAAAAGGATACCATCTCACTCCGAACGGGTTGGCTTTACAATTCTATGCGTATGGTTATGCGTTGGCTCCGGATGCAGCGGCTTATGAGTCCTATTGGAGCAAAGATCATGGATACCATCAGTCTCCTACAGGTTCTAATACGGTTTTACCCGGATATACGGAAGGAGATATCACGATTCATGCTATGGAACCTATGGTGAAGGAGGGAGAATTCGTAAATGAAAGGGAATTAACTCCTTACCTCAACTTTGCCGATGTGTCTGCCGGTGAGAAAAGAAGAATGGTCGCTATGGTCCGTACCTCGGGGAATAGTGGTTATTATGTGGATATTTTCCGGTCGGACAGGGCGGATAATGATTATTTGTTCCATCATGTAGGTACTTCGATGGAAATCACTGATTCGGAAGGGAGCAAGCTTCCCGGTGAGGCTTTGGAGAAGTTTGACAAGACGTGGCATGAAGGATATCATTGGTTTTCCAATCTGCATAAATCCGATTATAACCAGAATTTCATCGCTTCATGGAGTATGCCCGAAGATATAACAGCGCGTTTATGGATGACAGGAGGTGAGGGACGTGAAATTTATCAGGTGGATGCTCCCCCGACTACAATGAATAAAGGGTTGACTCCCGGCGATATTTGTATGCCTCCTATGCCGACTCCTGCTTTGATTGTCCGTCAGGAAGGTAATAATGCTCATACTCATCCTTTTGTTTCTGTTTATGAAGCGTATAAAAAGAGTGGTCCGAATGTGCTCGGTGTAGAAGCCTTGCAGGGAGATGATGGCTGTACCGGGGTGAAGGTGAATACGGCGGACGGATATGCGGATTATCTGTTCAGTGCGACGGACATGCAGGCTCATCATCCTTCCAAACGTGTTTCATTCTGTGGCGGGTTAGGATTGATAAGAGAAAAAGAAGGTCAGATTCAACTGATGTATCTTGGCTGTGGCCGTTCACTAAAGAAAGGTAACTTTGTTTTAGAATCGGATCATGACGTATATGCTGCAATCTATATGCAGCATGGTGTTTGGTACTATTCAGCAACCGGTCCTGTACGGGTGAAAATAGGAAAAGAAACCAAAGAACTGAATGAAGGTTACAATCAAAAATTATAATTTTTTTGTGCATCCTTATTCACCGCAGGGACTAATGCTGAATGTCTCTGCGGTGAATTGTTTTATCCTATAGATTTTATTTTTCTTTTCGTTGAGTGAGTTTTCCGATTCATCCGTACTACTAATTAAAAAGTAATCATTATGAAAAAAATAATACTCATAGCATGTGCGTTGACCTGTACGGCTTCGCTTTATGCAGGTCATTCTAAAGAATTGAAATTGACGTCCCCGGAGGGAGTTCATGAAGTCATGTTCAGGCAGGAGAAAATTTCTTCTTCGGTAAATGAAATAGTATATCAGGTAAAGTATAGAGGCAGAGAGGTTATCGGAAACTCCCGTGCCGGTCTTCAGCTGGATAACCGTACTTGGGAACTGGCGCTTGCCCGTAAAATAAATCAGGTAAAATGTTGGATGGATAATTTGGAGGTGGATAGTGTGATCTATCAGCCTGCTGTCAACAAGTCTTGGCATCCTCTGTATGGAGAACGTAGTACGGTTCGCGAGGCGTATAATGAGGCAATCATGTATCTTTCCAAAAAAGACGGTTCTAATTATCGTTTGAATATTGAAGTGCGCGCGTACGATGAAGGCATCGCTTTCCGTTATTTTTTCCCTGAACATCCACAGGCCATTTTTCATAAAGTGGTGGGGGATCTGACTGAATATACATTTTCCCCCGGTGCGATGGCGTGGGCAGAGCAATGGGCGCAAGCGCCTTTTGAGCACCTTGCCATTAACGATATTAAACAGCCGGTGGAACGGGCTTTGACTGTGGAACTTTCCAACGGGCTGTGGGTGGCTTTGACTGATGCCGATGTAGATGACTGGTGTCTTACTAAATTGGTAGCTTCTCCGACTAAACAGAATACACTGACTTCGGTCATGTACAGTCCTGTGGATATTGTCACTTATTACGCCACCCCATGGAAAGTTATCATGGCAGCCGATAAACCGGGAGAATTGCTGGAACACAATGATATCATCCAAAATCTGAATCCTCCTTGTGAGATAACCGATACGGACTGGATCAGGCCCGGAAAGATTATGCGTGAAACGACTATTACCACCGAAGGGGCCATAGCTACAATTGATTTCTGTGCCGCCCATCATATTCCTTATATGTTGTTCGACTGGCAATGGTATATGCCTTGTACTTCTCATGACGGAGATGCCACAAAGGTGGTTTCCAAACTGGACATGCCGCGTGTCATTGCATACGGTAAAGAAAAAGGGGTAGGTGTATGGGTGTATGTCAATCAGCATGCCCTGATGAAACAGATGCATGAGCTTTTTCCATTGCTGCATAAGTGGGGAGTTGTAGGTGTGAAATCCGGTTTCGTACAGTATGCCAGTCATCGTTGGGCTACTTGGATGCATGATATGGTTCGTCTGGCTGCCGAAAACAAATTGTTGATTAATATTCATGATGAGTTCCGTCCATCCGGTTTCAGCCGTACTTATCCTAACTTGCTCACTCAGGAAGGGATACGGGGGAATGAGGAATTTCCCGACGCTACGCATAATACGATTCTGCCTTTTACCCGTATGATTAATGGAGCGGCGGATTATACCATCTGTTATTTCGACAAACGTCTGAAGAACACCCATGCTCATCAGTTGGCGGCTTCATTGATTTTTTACAGTCCTTTACAAACTATTTTCTGGTATGACCGCCCCTCATTCTATCAAGGGGAGCCCGAAATAGAATGGTTCGAGAATCTGCAAACCGTATTTGATGATACAAAAGTATTGGAAGGTGCTCCGGGTAAGCATATAACTATGGCGCGTCGCAAGGGTAATGAGTGGTTTGTAGGAGCTTTGACTAATAATGAAGGTTCTGCTCAATCGGTAAATCTTTCATTTTTAGATAAGGGAAAGACCTATCTGGCCCGTATTTATACGGATGGGGGAGATAAGATAAAGACCCGTACTCAGGTGAAATGTACCCGTCTGTTGGTGGATTCCTCTCAAATCATGCAGTTTGCATTGAAGCCAGGAGGCGGTGCGGCCATGCAACTCGTGCCAGTGACGGATCAGGAAATAAAAGAATATAAAAAGTATAAAGGACAAGTATTATAAAAATAACCACTTTCGTTGAGTGTATTGGTTTTCTTGTCCGTATTATAGACAGATTAGGTTAACAAATGAAGGTTAGGTGATTTTTTAAGTTTAAAGGGGTATGTTTTTTAAGGTAAGAATGATTGTTTCAGGGCATTTTTATAATAGGTAAGAATGAAAAAAATAGTGATTATAGTGGCTTTAGTATGCGGTGCATGGCAACAGGTAGATGCTCAGTATGTATCGAAGGTATGGGTGTCCGATCAGAAGGACGGTACGTATATTAATCCGATTATTCATGCGGATTACTCTGACCCGGATGTTTGTGCCGTAGGTGATGATTTTTATATGACCGCTTCCAGTTTTGGCTGTACCCCGGGATTGCCCATTCTTCATTCAAAGGATTTGGTGAACTGGCGTTTGGCAAACTATGCCTTGAAGGAGATAGAGCCGACCATTTTCTTTAACGCTCCTCAACATGGAAAAGGGGTATGGGCTCCTTCTATCCGTTACCACAACGGTGAGTTTTTTATCTATTGGGGAGATCCCGACTGGGGTATTTTCATGGTAAAGACCAAAGATCCGCTGGGTGAATGGGAAAAACCGGTCTTGGTAAAGGCTGGGAAAGGAATGATAGATCCTACTCCGTTGTGGGATGAGGATGGAAAAGTGTATCTGGTACATGCGTGGGCGGGCAGTCGCGCCGCATTCAATAGTGTGATTACGGTTTGTGAGATGAATGCGGAAGGTACAAAAGTTATTAGTGAACCTGTATTGGTTTTTGATGGCAATGATGGTGTAAATCATACTATAGAGGGACCTAAGTTTTATAAACGCAACGGATATTATTACATCCTGGCACCAGCCGGAGGGGTGGTGACGGGTTGGCAATTGGCACTTCGCTCTCGCAATGTGTATGGCCCATACGAGTCAAAAATTGTTATGGCCCAAGGAGATACGGACATAAATGGCCCTCATCAGGGGGGATGGGTGGAAACCTGTACAGGCGAGTCTTGGTTTATCAATTTTCAAGATAAAGCCATGTATGGCAGAGTCTTGCACTTGAATCCTGTGAAGTGGGAAAATGATTGGCCCGTAATTGGGGAGGACAAGGACGGTGATGGATGCGGCGAACCTGTAAAACGCTATAAAAAACCGGATGTAGGCAGGATTTATCCTATAGAGACACCGATTGAGAGTGATGAATTCAACACAAGGCAATTGGGCTTGCAATGGGAATGGCATGCCAATTATCAGGATACGTTTGGCTTTACCTCTGATTTGGGTTACATTCGTATATATGGACATATTTTGTCCAAGGATTTTGTAAATTTTTGGGAGGTGCCGAATCTCTTGTTACAAAAATTCCCTGCCGAAGAATTTACGGCGACTGCCAAACTGAAAGTTTCTGCGAAAGCGGACGGACAGCAGTCCGGACTGATAGTGATGGGGTGGGATTATGGCTATCTGGGTGTAGTAAAAGAAGGTGATAAGTTTATATTGAATCAAGTGGTCTGCAAGGATGCGGAGCAACGGTCTCCTGAAACAGTGACCCATCTTGCGGAATTACCTGTAAGCCGCCGGTTCGGAGCCGGGCTCTATCCCAATTATGAGCGTGATATTTATTTGCAGGTGAAAGTAACTGGGGGAGGTATCTGTTATTTCAGCTACAGTCTGGACGGCAGGAAATATACATTGGCCGGTGTGCCTTTTACTGCTCGTCAAGGTAAGTGGATAGGAGCGAAAGTAGGATTATTCAGCACAGCTCCTTATGGCAAGGAAAGAGGTTGGGTAGATGCCGATTGGTTTCGTATCGATAAGTAAAAAAAGAAAGGATAATTATGAATACAAAAAATCTATTAGTAGGTATAGGGTTATGTCTACTTTCAGCCTGTACTGAAGTAGACAACAAACTGGAGGTGAACAGGGCTTTGGAATATTGTGATCGCCAGGTACATCGTACTTTGGAGGTTATGCATGGAAAAGGGCGGGAGGTAGATTACACTATGATGCCTCGTAACATAATGGATGGCCAGTATGACTGGAACTATCGTAAAGTGAGTAAGGAAGAATGGTGCGGAGGTTTTTGGCCGGGCATCTTGTGGTATGATTATGAATATACACAAGATCCGAAAATAAAGGAAGAGGCCGAAAAGTTTACTGCTTCTTTGAAATTTCTCTCGGAGATTCCTGCATACGATCATGATTTGGGTTTTTTGGTTTTTTGTAGCTATGGTAATGGTTATCGTCTGACCGGTAATCCGGAATATAAGCAAGTTATAATCAATACGGCTGATTCGTTATCAGCATTGTTCAATCCCCGTGTAGGTACTATGCTTTCATGGCCTCGCAATGTGAAAATGTTTGGCGGTCATAATACCATCATGGACAATATGATCAATCTGGAAATGCTTTTCTGGGCAGCCAAGAATGGAGGTAATTCTTATTTGTTTGACATTGCCGTGGCTCATGCGGATAAGACGATGAAATATCATTTTCGTCCGGATTATACCTCTTATCATGTAGCAGTGTATGATACCCTGACAGGTGAATTTATCAAGGGAGTGACCCATCAAGGTTATTCGGATGACAGTATGTGGGCTCGTGGTCAGGCATGGGCTATCTATGGTTATACAGTCGTTTATCGGGAAACAAAAGATGTCCGTTACCTCGATTTTGTACAAAAGGTAACGGATGTATATCTGAAAAATCTGCCCGAAGACTATGTTCCTTATTGGGATTTTAATGATCCGTCCATTCCTGATGCTCCCCGGGATGCTTCTGCTGCTTGTGTGGTAGCTTCTGCTTTATTAGAATTGTCCGGTTATCTGCCGGCTGAAAAAGCATTGGAATATAAACAGGCGGCTGTAAAAATGCTGACCAGCCTGAGTTCCGACAAATACCAGTGTGGTAAAAGTAAACCTGCTTTCCTGCTTCATTCCACAGGACACTTGCCTGCCGGATCAGAGATTGATGCATCCATCATTTATGCTGATTATTATTATATGGAGGCACTTCTCCGTCTGAAAAGACTGACGGAAAATAAACCGGTCATTGACGAATAATAGATTGTTCAGGGAAGTATAAGTATATAGAGATCTGTAGTCTCCTTATAGGTGGATTATTTATGATAAGTATATCCCGTTTTCATCAGCAGGTGAAAACGGGATATACTGTTTTACAGCAGGTAACTAAAGCTTTTAGTTTACTTTAACTATGAAAATTAGTTTTATAACTAAAAGTTTTAGTTCTTTGTGATAATCAAAAGAAAGATTATGAAAATGTTGACAGCAAAGGAAGAAGAAATTATGGGTTATTTTTGGGAAAAAGGCCCATTGTTTGTAAAACAGTTACTTGATTTTTATGATGAACCGCGTCCGCATTTCAATACTCTGTCTACCATTGTGAGAGGATTGGAGGAAAAGGGGTTTCTCAGTCATGAGGTATTTGGAAATACCTATCAGTATTATGCGGTGGTAAGCTGTGATGATTTTAAGAAGAAGACGTTGAAAGGGGTTATCAGTAAATATTTCAATAACTCTTATTTAGGAGCGGTTTCTTCACTGGTGAAAGAGGAGGAGATTTCTTTGGATGAATTGAAGCAGCTTATCCGGGATGTGGAAAAGGCGCATGAATAATCCGGATAAAGAGAATAATTAAAGATACATACTATGGGAGCATTTTTTGTATATATTGTAAAGTCGGCAGTCTGTCTGGCGGTATTTTATTTATTTTACCGCCTGTTGCTGAGCCGTGAAACATTCCATCGTTTTAACCGTATTGCTTTGTTGGGAATACTGATATTGTCCTGTGCCATTCCCTTTGTGGAAGTGACAATGAAAGAACCGATGGAAGTCAGTCAACAATTGCTGACTTGGGAAGAACTTCTGCTTATGGCTGATCTTAATCGGACTGCTACTATAGAAGCTGCTCCCGTATCTGCCATTACATGGCGTGAAGTGTTGCTGATGGTTTATTTGTTGGGTATTGTATTTTTCTTTTTACGTAATGTATGGTCGCTGACCCGTATGCTGAGGCTGATAAAGGGTAGCAACCTTGTCCGTCAGGAAAATGGCATCACGCTGATTACCCATCAGAAAAAAATCGCACCTTTCAGTTGGATGAAGTTTGTAGTGATCTCTGAGAAAGACCTGAAGGAAAACGGTGAGGAAATACTGACGCATGAATATGCCCATATACGGAAGAGACATTCCATAGATTTACTTATAGCGGATATCTGCATCTTTTTCCAATGGTTCAATCCTGCCTCCTGGTTATTGAAACAGGAACTACAGAACATACACGAGTTCGAAGCGGACGAAAGCGTGATTGCACAAGGTATTGATGCAAAGAAATATCAGTTGTTATTAATAAAAAAAGCTGTCGGCACAAGGCTCTACTCTATGGCCAACAGCTTCAATCACAGTTCACTTAAAAAACGTATTACTATGATGATTCGAAAAAAATCCAATCCGTGGGCACGAGTCAAGTACTTGTATGTACTTCCACTGGCAACTGTTGCAGTTACCGTTTTTGCCCGTCCCGAAGTATCTCAACCATTAGAAGAGATTTCAAATATCAAAGTTAGTGATTTATCGGATGCTATGAAAACGTATACCGACAAAAATCAACAAAACAATCAGTCTGCTCCGGATAAAAAAATACGTCTGAGCATGAAAGTCGTAGACGAAACCGGACAGCCAGTACCACAAGCTACAGTAGTCATCACCAATACATCCAATGGTACACTTACAGACGATGACGGACATTTTTCACTGGAGGTAGGCGAAGATCAGAGTTTATGGATTTCGTATGTGGGTATGGAGTCGAAAAACATATCGGTAAAAGACTGTATCAAGCAGACGGATAAAACAATTCGACTAACAAGTGCTACCAATGAATTAGATCTGACAGTTTCTCCTTCTGCACCTAAACCTGCCGTACAGAATGGAGAAACATTTACTGTAGTAGAACAAATGCCGGAATATCCTGGGGGAATGAAAGCATTGATGGGTTATCTCGCAGAAAACATACAATATCCGGCAGAATGTCAGAGAGCAGGCATTCAGGGAAGGGTTATTGTCCAGTTTGTAGTAAAGGCAGACGGCTCACTCGACAACTTCGAAATAAAGCGTTCTGTAAATCCGTTATTAGATGCAGAAGCTTTAAGAGTTATAAAAACTACCCCTAAATGGAAACCCGGAACCCAACATGGAAAGCCTGTTGACGTAAAATTTACTATTCCGGTTACTTTCTCACTTCCTGACAAACAGAAAGAACATACACCAACAGGAAACATATCTGACAGCTCGCTTACATTAAAGAAAACACTCTTTATCATTGATGGTAAAGAAGTTGAGCCAAAAGCTCTGAATGAAATAAATCCCGACCAGATCAGCTCCATAAATGTTATTAAGGATGGAACGGGCATAACCATATTCGGCCCCAAAGCTCGTGATGGGGTAATACTGATAACGACAAAAAGATCTTCTACAACTTCTCAAGGCGAGTCGCTGGTTACAGGCCGTGTTACAGACGCTGCCGGAAACCCAGTTTCGGGAGCATGTATTACCATAAAAGGTACTACAACACAAACTACATCCGACAACGAAGGTAGGTTCACACTTACCGTTCCCAGGAAAGATGCCACACTGGAGGTCAGTTCCAGCAATATGAAAACCACTACAGTAGGTGCCCAGCCATTGCTAAAAGTCGCATTAGAAAAAGAATAGCAGCAAGTAGGCTTGCCTCTATTCAGGAGAGTAAAACTATAAGCAAAACAGTCTTCGTAAAGACTACTAAAAAGCATCAGCAACACCCGCGATTTTTTCGTACAAAAAATAAAAAAACTTCTCGATGTTTTCTCTTAAACATCGAGAAGTTTTTAGAAGTTTATGCTGATGATTTGACTAATATGCTACAAAGAGATTATAAACTGTAAAAACAGCTACTCAGAAAGAGATATAATACGTTTATAATCAAAAGTATAACAATAAAAAATCTCCTTATTCCATCTTGAGCACTTAATGTAAAGATTGGAATAAGGAGATTATTCTTTATGATACTGTCAAACAGCAAGTCCTGTTATCAAAACATCCGGCTTACCCGTTCTATGCCTGCTGCCAGTGCATCAATTTCTTCCTTCGTATTATACAAACCCAACGAAGCACGTACCGTTCCTTCAATTCCCATACGGTGCATTAACGGCTCGGCACAATGATGTCCTGTACGTACAGCTATACCCAGACGATCGAGCAATGTTCCCATATCAAAATGATGAATATTGCCCACCAGGAAAGAAATAACGCCTCCCTTATGTTCAGCCTCTCCGAAAATACGCATTCCCGGAATTTCCTTCAGTCTGTTCATGGCATATACTGTCAGTTCATGTTCATAGGCTGCAATCTTATCCATTCCAATTGCCGAAACATAATCGAGTGCTTTCGCCAGTGCTGTACTTCCAATATAGTCGGGAGTTCCAGCCTCGAACTTAAACGGCAGTTCGTTGAACGTGGTATGCTCGAAACTGACATTCTTTATCATTTCTCCTCCTCCCTGATAAGGCGGAAGTTTGTCGAGCCATGTTTCCTTGCCATAAAGCACACCGATACCCGTAGGGCCATACACCTTATGTCCGCTGAACACATAGAAATCGGCATCCAGATCCTGTACATCTATCGGCATATGAGGAATACTCTGTGCTCCGTCTATCAGAACAGGAACCCCGTGAGCATGTGCAGTGGCAATCATTTCCTTCACAGGATTGATTGTTCCAAGCACATTCGAAACATGTGCTACTGAAACCAGACGAGTACGTGTAGAGAAGAGCTTTTCATATTCATCAAGCAACAGTTCCCCACGGTCGTTCATCGGAATCACTTTCAAGACAATTCCTTTACGCGCTGCCTGCAACTGCCATGAAACAATGTTGCTGTGGTGCTCCATTACAGAAACAATCACTTCATCGCCTTCCTTCATCTGGCTGTCAGCAAAGGTAGATGCCACCAGATTGATGCTTTCGGTAGTACCACGTGTAAAGACTATTTCCGAAATGCTGCGCGCATTAATAAACTTACGTACTGTTTCACGCGAAGCTTCGTGCAAGTTGGTAGCCTGCTGCGAAAGGAAATGTACTCCACGGTGTACATTCGCATTGACCGAATAGTATTCGTCTGTTATCGACTCTACTACCTGACGGGGCTTCTGGGTAGTCGCTCCGTTATCAAGATAAATCAACGGTTTATTGTACACACTCCGTGAAAGTATCGGAAAGTCCTCTCTTATTTTTTGTACATCGTAAAACATGTCACACTAATTTTATTTACAAATAGCACATCCCTGACATTTATTCAATTCGCCACGGAAACGTTTCTCAACAAGTAAGTGCAGACGGTCTTTCAACGCATCCATACGGATATTGTCGATCACTTCATTCACAAAGGCAAACATCAGCAGCAAACGTGCTTCTTTCAGGCTGATACCACGCTGACGCATATAGAACAATGCATTTTCATCGAGTTGACCGACTGTTGCTCCATGCGAACACTTTACGTCATCGGCATATATCTCCAGCTGCGGCTGAGTATACATGCGGGCTTCACGTGTTGCACAAATATTACGGTTGGTCTGCTGTGAAGAAGTGTGCTGAGCTCCTTCACGTACCAATACTTTTCCGGCAAAAGCTCCTACAGCCTGATCGTCGAGTACATATTTGAACAACTCATTGCTGGTACAATCGGATACCTGATGATCAATGAATGTATTGTTATCCACTTGCTCGTTCTTGTCTGCAATAGCCATACCACACAAATTGACCTCTGCTCCACGTCCTGCCAGTGTTACTTCAGTTGTATTGCGTGTCGTTCCGTTATGAAGCGTCATACCATTCAACAACACGTTGCTGTTTGCCTCCTGATGTACGTACAGGTTGTTGAAACGTACTGTACTGTTATGTGTTTCTTCCAGCTCATAAAGGTCGAATACTGCGTTTTCACCGATAAAAGCTTCTACAACCTGCGTAGAGAGGAAATTCACCTCATCCATAGCATGGTCGCAAATCAGCAACTTGGCCTGTGCTCCTTCTTCGAGGATAATCAGAATACGACGGTTCACCATCGTATTGACATCGGCACGCAGGATATTAACCAACTGGACCGGCCTTTCCATTACCACATTCTTCGGAACATACATCAGTACACCGTCTTGTGCAAACATCGTATTGAACGCTACCACACCATCTTTCGACGTATCAGCCAACTTTCCGTAATATTTTTTCACCAGTTCCGGATGTTGTTCTGCCACATCCTTCAGACTGCCGAATATAACTCCTTCAGGTAATTGTGCAGAGGGATGTACGTGTTTGTCAAATGCATCGTTTACCACAAAATAGAGGGAAGTGCTCATATTCGGGACATCGCACTTGAACACTTCGTACGGATTGACCGGAAACTCCAGACGGTTCAGGTTCAGTCCGTAGTCGGGAGCAAAATACTTGCTCACCTCCGTGTATTTATACTTTTCCTGCTTGCGTGTAGGGAATCCCAGACGTTCGAAGTCGGCAAAGGCTTTTGCACGAGGAGCATTCAGCACCTCTGCACTATGCCGGCAAATCATCGCCTCACACTGCGAGAAAAGATCAATATATTGTTGTTCTGCTTTCATGCTTATTCTCCTAATTCTTTCTTTATCCAGTCGTAACCTTTTTCTTCAAGCTCAAGTGCCAGTTCCGGACCGGCAGTCTTTACGATGCGTCCTTTGTAAAGCACGTGTACGATATCGGGCTTGATATAATCTAACAGACGTTGATAGTGTGTAATCACAATACAACTTGTTTCAGGAGTTTTCAGCTTATTCACTCCTTCGGCTACAATACGGAGAGCGTCAATATCCAGTCCAGAATCTGTTTCATCGAGGATACTCAATTTCGGTTCCAGCATAGCCATCTGAAAGATCTCGTTACGTTTCTTTTCACCACCCGAGAATCCCTCGTTTACAGAGCGGTTGGCAAGCTTGCTGTCCAGCTCCACAATTTCACGTTTCTGACGCATCAGTTTCAGGAACTCACTTGCAGTCAGTGCCGGAAGCCCTTTATATTTGCGTTGTTCGTTGACAGCCGCACGCATAAAGTTAACCATGCTTACACCAGGAATTTCTACCGGATACTGAAATGAAAGAAACAGTCCTTCATGACTACGGTCTTCTGCACTCATTGCCAGTAAATCCTTTCCATCGAAAGTTACCGATCCTTTTGTTACTTCATAAGCCGGATGTCCTACCAGCACATTACTTAATGTACTCTTACCAGAACCATTCGGTCCCATGATAGCGTGTACCTCGCCAGACTTTACAGTCAGATTGATTCCTTTTAATATCTCTTTGCCATTAATCGTGGCATGCAAATCTTTTATTTCTAACATAGCTTTCTTTTTTATTTATCCTACACTGCCTTCCAATGAGATAGAAAGCAATTTCTGTGCCTCTACGGCAAATTCCATAGGAAGTTTGTTCAATACTTCTTTCGCGTAACCGTTTACAATCAGACCTACTGCATCTTCGGTAGGAATACCACGCTGGTTACAGTAGAACAACTGATCTTCCGAAATCTTCGATGTAGTAGCTTCATGCTCTACTATCGCTGTTTCATTGTGTATATCCATATATGGGAACGTATGAGCTCCGCAATGGCTTCCTAAAAGCAACGAGTCGCACTGACTATAGTTACGGGCATTGTCTGCACGTTCTGACACACGTACCAGACCACGATATGAGTTCTGACTCTTTCCGGCACTGATACCTTTGCTCACAATCGTTGAACGAGTATTCTTTCCCAGATGAATCATCTTAGTTCCGGTATCAGCTTGCTGGTAATTATTGGTTACTGCAACCGAATAGAATTCAGCTGTAGAATTATCTCCACTCAATATACAGCTCGGATATTTCCATGTAATGGCAGAACCGGTCTCTACCTGTGTCCACGATAATTTACTGTCTACACCTTTACAATTACCTCGTTTTGTTACGAAGTTGTATACACCTCCCTTGCCTTCTGCATCACCCGGATACCAGTTCTGCACAGTAGAATATTTTACTTCAGCACGGTCAAGTACAACGATTTCTACGATAGCAGCGTGTAATTGGTTTTCATCACGCATCGGCGCTGTACATCCTTCCAGATAAGACACATAACTATCATCATCTGCAACTATCAGCGTACGTTCAAACTGTCCGGTATTTGCAGCATTAATACGGAAATAAGTAGAAAGCTCCATAGGGCAACGTACGCCCTTTGGTATATAGACAAATGAGCCATCACTAAACACTGCCGAATTAAGAGCAGCAAAGAAATTATCTCGATAACCAACTACCGAACCCAGGTATTTCTTTACCAAATCGGGATGCTCACGTACAGCTTCGCTCATCGAACAGAAAATGATTCCTTTTTCCATCAGTGTTTCCTTGAAGGTTGTCTTGACAGAAACAGAATCCATCACGGCATCTACAGCCATTCCACTCAATGCCATCTGCTCTTCCAGAGGAATACCCAGTTTATTAAAAGTCTTCACCAGCTCAGGATCTACTTCATCCATGCTCTTAGGTCCTTCCTTCTTTTTAGTAGGATCTGCATAATATGAAATAGCCTGATAATCTATTTCAGGAATATTGAGATGAGCCCATGTCGGCATTTCCATTGTCAGCCAGTAACGATAAGCTTTCAGACGGAACTCCAATAACCATTCCGGTTCACCCTTCTTGGCCGAAATCAATCGCACCACATCTTCATTCAATCCCTTTTCAATGATGTCTGTATGTACTTCCGTAGTAAAACCATATTTATACTTTTCCTGCGTCAGTTGTTTTACAAACTCATTCTTTTGGGATTCTTCCTTTTTATTGAGTTCTTCTTGCATATATTTTATTATATCAGTCTATTAGTTGTTTAGTAACATTCTTCACAGTAGGGAAAAAGACTCCCGAAAAGCCTTCTATCGGATAATATAACAAAGAAGTACGTTTTACGGTTGACTTTATTAAGTTATCTTTAGAATCGACAAACTCTATAAAATGTACGAATAAGCTGACAAGCAATATGTACTTCAAGGCTCCCAGTGCGGCGCCTAAAATACGGTTGACAAAACCTAAATGTACAATTTCAATCACTCGTGTCAAAGCTGAAGCAAGCAACAGAAAGACAAGCGGAACCAGCAGCCATATCAGAATAAAGGCTACGACTTGGGCAAAGGTGAGTGATGTACCCAATTCTTCGGCAAGCTTTTCGCCTACAGAAGCAAATAATGCACGGGCCACAAGCAATCCAACTACCAAGCCTACAATAGAGGCTAATTGCCTTATAAATCCCTTTGTAAATCCAAGTATAGCTCCTATGCTTATTATTGCCACAATAATCCAATCGAGGACTGTCATACTCTATATCGTAATAAAAAAGGAAATGTCATGCTGAACGCAGGGAAGAATCTGCACACATCCGATAGCGTTTACAGATCCTTCGCTATGCTCAGGATGACATCACCTCATTAAATTTACTATAATGTAATTATAAAGTTTGCTTTACTTCCACTTCTTCATAAGTTTCAATAACGTCACCTACCTTCAAGTCATTGCAGTTAGTCAGGCTAATACCACATTCAAAGTTAGTACCAACCTCTTTCACATCATCTTTAAAGCGTTTCAACGCATTGATGCTACCCGTAAAGATTACAATACCATCACGTATCAAACGAGCCTTGTCAGTACGTTTCACCTTACCAGTCTTAACCATCGCACCGGCAACCATACCGACTTTACTGATATTGAATACTTCACGAACTTCGATTGTTGCAGTAACCTGCTCTTTCAATGTAGGAGCAAGCATACCTTCCATAGCAGACTTCACTTCTTCGATAGCATCGTAAATAATAGAATACTTACGGATATCTACTCCTTCCTGTTCAGCCAGTTTAGCAGCATTGCTAGAAGGACGAACCTGGAATCCTACGATAATTGCATCTGATGCAGCAGCCAGTGATACATCTGATTCTGAAATCTGTCCAACACCTTTATGGATAACATTAACCTGAATCTGTTCGGTAGACAATTTAATCAATGAGTCACTCAACGCCTCAACAGAACCGTCCACGTCACCTTTCACAATTACATTCAGTTCATGGAAGTCACCCAATGCCAAACGACGTCCAACTTCATCCAATGTAAGCATCTTCTGAGTACGCAAGCCTTGCTCACGTGCCAACTGCTCACGTTTATTTGCAATTTCACGTGCTTCCTGATCTGTATCAAACACATGGAATGTATCACCTGCAGCTGGGGCTCCATTTAATCCCAAAATCAATACCGGTTCAGAAGGACCTGCCTCTTTCAAGCGTTGATTACGTTCATTAAACATAGCCTTCACCTTACCATACGAAGTTCCAGCCAGCACAATATCTCCTACATGCAGTGTTCCATTAGAAATCAACACTGTTGCTACATATCCACGTCCCTTATCCAGAGAAGATTCAATAATTGAACCAGTAGCCTTACGGTTCGGATTTGCTTTCAAATCCAACATTTCAGCTTCCAGCAATACTTTCTCCAACAATTCAGGAACGCCTGTACCTTTCTTTGCAGAAATATCTTGTGACTGATACTTACCTCCCCATTCTTCTACCAGGAAGTTCATAGCAGCAAGTTCTTCCTTAATCTTATCAGGATTTGCATTCGGTTTATCTACCTTGTTGATTGCAAATACAATAGGTACACCGGCAGCCATTGCATGGTTAATAGCTTCCTTAGTCTGAGGCATTACGTTGTCATCGGCAGCAACAATGATAATAACGACATCGGTAACTTTAGCACCACGTGCACGCATGGCAGTAAATGCCTCATGTCCCGGAGTATCCAGGAAAGTGATGCGACGTCCGTCTTCCAGTTTTACATTATATGCACCGATATGCTGTGTAATACCTCCAGCCTCACCAGCAATTACATTTGCCTTACGGATATAGTCCAGTAATGAAGTCTTACCATGGTCAACATGTCCCATGACTGTTACAATCGGAGCACGAGGCTGCAAATCTTCTTCAGCATCAGCTTCCTCTTCAATAGCCTGGGCAACTTCAGCACTTACATATTCAGTCTTATAGCCAAACTCTTCGGCTACCAAATTGATAGTTTCAGCATCCAGACGTTGATTGATAGATACCATGATACCCACACTCATACAAGTAGAGATAACCTGAGTTACTGAAATATCCATCATGTTTGCCAGCTCATTTGCAGTAACAAACTCTGTCAGTTTCAAGATCTTGCTTTCTTCCTGTTCAAGTTCCTCCTGCTCAAGCTGACGGTTCTGTATACTTTCACGTTTTTCCTTACGATATTTAGCAGCTTTATTCTTACCCTTATTAGTAAGACGAGCCAATGTTTCCTTTACCTGCTTAGCTACATCTTCATCGCTTACTTCAGGTTTTACAACCGGTTTCTTGAAGCGGTCTTTATTATGTTTGCCTCCACCCTGAGCCGCAGCATTAGAGTTAGCCTTTCCGCCTTTATCGCCGCGAGGTGAAACAATATTACCCGCCGCATTAATATCTACACGTTCTTTGTTGATACGATTACGTTTCTTCTTTCCCGAAGCGTCACTTTGACCACCTTTATCAGTTTTCTCGTCAGTCTTTCTTATTTCCTTGATGATAGCATCTTTCATCTGCTTACGCTGTTCCTGACGCAGTTTGTCTTTTTCCTCTCGTTCCTTACGTTTTTCTTCTTTTGTCTTCTTCTTCGGACGAGTAGACTGGTTCAATGCAGCCAGGTCAATCTGACCTACGACATTAATCTTCGACTTAAATTCCGTTGGACGGATTTTAAACACCTCATCTTCCTTGTCCTGCAGAACGGTTTGTACTTCGGGTACTTCTTTCTTTTCTTCCATTAAATCTGGTTTCAAATCTTCCGCCTTCTCCTGTTCCGGCTGTTTCTGTTGTTCATTAATCTGAGGTTGTGGTTGTACTGTTTCTGCTACAGGAGTTTCTTCCACATGTTGCGGTTCATTCTTTTCCACCGGTACAGATTCCTCTACCACTTCCTTTATTTCTTCCTTAGCAGGCTCCACCACAGCCGGCTTCACCTTCTTCTTATTAAGACTGTCCAAATCAATTTTGCCCACAGGCTTAAATTTCGGACGTGCATCTTCAGGCACAACTGCTTCTATCACCTCCGGCTTCGCTTCAGCCTGCAGGTCATCAATAGAAACAGAAGCTTTATTACGTTCTTTATTCTGCCGTTCTTGAAAAATCTTTTCAGACTCTATTTTCAAATCTTTGTCTTTGCTAAACTCTTTCACAAGTGCAGCATATTGTTCATCAGTAATTTTAGTATTCGGATTTGCTTCGATAGTATATCCTTTCTTTTGTAAAAAGTCCACCACCGTAGCAATACCTACATTCAAATTTCTTGTTACTTTGTTCAGTCTTATCGTCATAAATTCTTTTAGTTTTTAATAGAGTTCAGGAAAAAGTTTTTCAGTCACGGATAATCAATATGATTGACTATATTTATTCCTCGAACTCTGCCCTCAAAATTCTTAACACATCGTCTACTGTGTTCTCCTCCAAATCTGCCTTTTCAATCAGCATCTCACGTGGAGCGTTCAGTACACCTTTTGCCGTATCTATGCCAATACCCTTGATGGCATTGATAACCCATTCATCAATTTCGTCTTTAAACTCATCCAGATAGATATCTTCATCTGTTGCGTTTTCATCCAGTTCACGATATACATCAATGGTATATTCGGTCAACATACTTGCCAGCTTGATATTCATACCACCTTTACCGATAGCAAGAGATACTTCTTCCGGCTTCAGATATACTTCAGCTTTCTTCTCTTCTTCATGCATGATAATAGAAGAAACCTTAGCAGGACTCAACGCACGCTGTACGAACAGTTGTATATTCGAAGTATAATTGATAACATCAATATTTTCATTGCGTAACTCACGAACAATACCGTGAATACGAGAACCTTTTACTCCGACACATGCTCCAACCGGATCAATACGTTCATCGTAAGATTCTACAGCAATCTTTGCACGTTCACCAGGTATACGGGCAATTTTCTTGATAGTAATCAATCCGTCATTGATTTCCGGAACTTCCTGTTCAAACAGACGTTGCAAGAACATAGGCGAAGTACGGCTCAAAATAATCTTCGGATTATTATTCTTATTGTCTACCCGTGCAACTACTGCACGTACAGTTTCTCCCTTACGATAGAAATCGCTCGGAATCTGCTCAGTTTTCGGAAGCAGCAATTCATTACCTTCATCATCGAGTAACAAAATTTCCTTTTTCCAGATCTGATAAACTTCTGCAGCAATGATAGTACCGACCTTGTCAATATACTTATTGTACAAGCTGTCTTTTTCCAGTTCCAAAATCTTAGAAGCCAATGTCTGGCGAAGGTTCAAAATCGCACGGCGACCAAACTTTTCGAATATCACCTCATCTGTAACCTCCTCTCCCACTTCGTAAGATGCATCAATTTTACGCGCTTCAGTAAGCGAAATCTGCAAGTTCGGGTTCGTCAATTCATCATCAGCCACCACTTCACGATTACGCCATATTTCAAAGTCGCCTTTGTCGGGATTTACAATTACATCGTAATTTTCATCGGTTCCGAACATCTTTGCAATCACACTACGAAATGACTCTTCCAGTACGCTCACCATAGTGGTGCGATCGATATTCTTCAAATCTTTAAATTCCGAAAACGTGTCAATTAAACTGACAGTTGCTTCTTTCTTCGCCATAATTTTATTTAAAGCTTATTAAGTATTTGGTGTATTTTATTTCGTCATAAACAAAGGTTACATTCTGTTCTACCAGCTTCGGACGTTTTGCACCTTCCGGCTTTACTTTCACTTGTACCGTGATCGTAAAGTTCTCTTCATTGGCGTCCGTCAATACGCCGGTCCATTTTTTCCCATCCTTACCCAGCACTTCTACTTCTTTTCCGATATGGATTATATATTGCTGAAGCACCTTAAAAGGTTGTCCGATACCAGCCGACCCGACCTCAAGTTCATAATCTTCTTCCTCTCGGTTCAGCTTCGATTCGATATAACGGCTCAAGTCCACACAATCATCGATCCACACACCTTCCGCATGGTCGATTTCAACTACAATTTTGTCATCCGGAGTTACAGTGACATCCACCAGAAAATAATCTTTACCCTCCAGCCATTCTTCAACTATCCGGGTTACAACGTTTTTATCTATCATGTACTAACTATATAAGAACAAAAAAAGGAGCTTAACCGCCCCTCCACCTTTTCATCCATCTCGGTTGCAAAGATACAAATAATATAATGTACTGCAAAATATTAGAATAAATATTTCATTTTTAGCAAGATTTATCTTTTTAAGATATCTTTGTACACAAAATCAAACATAAATCTGCATTATGAACAATAAAAGCATCAACAGCAATAAACAGTTTATGATAGGAAACGGCATATTAGCCTTCGGAGTATTTTTCATTGTATGCCTGTTTCTTTATTTGAGTTTTCGTACTCCTCAAACAGCAGATCAAAGCAAAACATCTGCTGATTTATATACCATACAAGTAGAAAACAGTTTTGCCGGAGATAGCATTTCGGTTTATATAAACGACAGCCTTCTGCTCAACTGTACAATGGGATCGACAGCACTTACACTTCAGGTAAATCGCTTTGCCGAAGAAAATGCACTGATGATTGTCGATAACAAAAGCGACGAAATAACCCCGTTCAGCCTAAACCCGAAAGGGAGCATAGTCAACGTTGCGAAAAAGGACGGAAAAATATCAATACAAGAATCGGAAAGAGAATAAAAGACATCTACGTCATTCAAACTCCAAGACAAAAGTAGTATTCCAACCGTTCGTCCCTGGTCGCAGCAGGCTGACACTACCTCCCGACAACTTCATAATCTGTCGTGAAAGAGAAAGACCTATACCGCTTCCTTCACTACGGGTTGTAAAGAAAGGCACAAAAATCTGCTCTGCTTCTACCTCCGGTATAGCAGGACCATCGTTACTGACATACACAAAGACATGCTCGTCAGCCGAGCTGTATGCACGCACGTGTATTCTTCCCTTCTCACCGCCAATCGCTTGTACCGCATTTTTAATCAGGTTGATGAGCACCTGACGTATCAGATTAGGATCAGCATAAAGCATCAGTTCGGCAGGTTCCACTTGCAAGGAAAGAATAATATTACCAGGAACAAGAGTTAACCCTTCAATTTGCCTGAGCAGATCCAACAAATAAAATGGTTCGGGTGAGGGTTTCTGTAAAGATGAGAACTTCCGGTAACTGTCAACAAATGAAATCAGCCCGACTGAAGTTTCATGAATAGCCCGAATACCATCGTACAAAGGTGTTCCTACCACATCCTTACGTTTCAAAAATGTTTCACTCAGCGAGGAAATCGGAGCAATGGAATTCATGATTTCATGTGTCAACACCCGAACCAGCTTAATCCACGAATCAAGCTCTTTTTCATCCAGCTCATTACGGATATCATTCAAAGCAAGAATACGCACTTTCCGTTCTCCCAGTTGCATAACAGAAGCCCGCACCAATAGCTGTACCTCGCCTTTCGAAGTAGACAGCTGTATATTACACCGCTCTCCAGCTCCCAATGAACGAAACACATGAGAAACTTCCGCTCCGTATCGTTCCAGCTGCTGCAAGGTACTCAAAACAGGAAGTCCCAAGAGGCGTGCTGCTGCCGGATTTGTCTGCACAACTTTCATACTTTCGTCCAACACAATAATTCCCGACGTAACACTGGAAAGGATCTGTTCATAAAACCGTTCTCGCTGCTCCATCAGTTGTTTCTGTTCGCTCATCAGTCCTCCGAAACGGTTAAGCGTATCTTGTAACACGCGTTCTCCTCCCGAAAAGCCATAAACCGGTAAACGAAACGAATAGTCACGATTTCGGATAGCCTCCAGCATCAGCCAACTCTTTTCACGCAGTTGCTGCTGCATTTTCCGGAAAATAAAAATGGAAGCGGCACATAGAAGAAGTCCTGCAACCAGCAATCCACCCTTCCCGTAGACAATCCCCAAAGTTACCAGTACAACTCCGCCAACAAGCAACAGTGTACGAACGGTAATCGAATAAATCCACCTATAACCCATAACGTTTCATTTTATTATAGAGTGTCTGACGGGTAATTCCCAACATAGCAGCTGCCTGCGAAAGATTCCCTTCACACTGATCGATAGCACGCTTCACCATGCTACGTTCCATTTCGTCAAGCGTATGGAAAGGCACTTCCGTTTCAGCATTTCCGTCAACAGGTTCAGGACCGGAGGCTGTAGAAGTGAGTTGCAACATATCCCCTCGCAACTCATCGCTATCGGACAAGATAACGGCTTTCTCTACCGTATGTTGTAATTCACGAATGTTACCATACCAGGGATGTTCCAGCAAACGGCGCGCAGCTTCAGGGCTGAAAGCTTGCACTTGTCTGCCATATTGCCTAGCATACTGTTCAAGAAAACGTTTCGCTAATGGAAGAATATCTTCCTTACGTTCACGCAAAGCAGGTATATGCAAATGAATGGTATTAATACGATAGAGCAGATCTTCACGGAACTCACCGTTTCTTACCATATCTTCCAAATTACGGTTGGTAGCACATATCAAACGAATATTAGTAGGCTGCTGCGTATTGCTTCCAACCTTTACGAAACACCGCTTCTGAATAGCCGTAAGTAGTTTCGCCTGCAGATGATAGGGCAGGTTAGCTATTTCATCCAAAAAAAGCGTTCCACCGTCAGCAGCTTCAAAGCGTCCTATGCGATCGGTATGTGCATCGGTAAACGAACCTTTCACATGACCAAACAATTCACTCTCAAATAAAGATTCCGTAATGGCGCCCATATCAACAGCTATCATCGGTCCTTCCTTACGATTGGAAAGACGATGTATCTCACGGGCCAGCATATCTTTTCCTGTTCCGTTTTCTCCTGTTATCAGAATATTGGCATCAGTCGTACTAACCTTCTCTACTAACATGCGCAACGGACGGATAGCCTGTGAATTTCCCCAATACATTCCGTCATCGGAAGCGACTGGTGGGACAGCTGTCTTTTTCTTACCCTTACGGGCTTCAACTATCCGGGAGTATGCTTCCTGAAGTGTCTGTACCAGCTGTGCATTTTCCCAAGGCTTTACTACAAAATCAGCAGCCCCCTCCTTTATTCCCGTAACTGCCAGGTTTATATCAGCATAAGCCGTAAAGAGTACCACTTCTGTCTGCGGACGAAGACGTTTTATCTCACGAAGCCAGTAAAGTCCTTCGTTTCCACTATTGATACCCGAAGAAAAATTCATATCAAGCAATACGATATCGACTGCCTCCCGATTCAGCAATGTAGGTATTGTAACCGGAGAATCTATTGTTATCACACGCTCAAAATATTCTCCCAGCAGATATTGCAACGAAGTCAATATATTACGGTTGTCATCAACCACCAACAGGATTCCTTGTTTAGCCATATTCTTTTTATTTGCAGTATTGCAAAGATACGTAAAGATAACATAAAGAAACAGGTAACAGGTGACAAAAAATTAGACAGTGAGTGTCTAATTTTTTGACACATTGCTTAATACGCACATTATCGTATACACTGATTTTCAACAGTTTACTACTTTGGCACGATATTTGATTTTAATCAGACAGATAAAAACGAAAACACATGAAAAAAAATAATAAGACCAAACAGTCATTGCTTCTGCTCGTAAGTCTGTGCAGCCTCAACATAACAGCTCAGGAGGTCTGGAATATCGACCAGTGTATGGCTTATGCAGTGGAACATAACCACATCGTAAAGCAGCGCCATCTGGAAGCAGACAATTACCGTATGGACCGTATGAAGGCTATCGGACAATTTCTGCCAGGAGTATCAGGAAATGTCAGCGCACAATATAATTTCGGACGTTCAGTCGATCCGGAAACTAATACATATATATCAAAATCAACCTTCAATAATGGTTATAGCATGGAAGCCTCCATTCCTATCTTCCGGGGAGGAAGCCTGATCAACCAAGTACGAAAAAGCAAAGCAAATTTACTGCTTGGCAAAGCAGCTCTGCAAGAAGCACGGGATAATACAGCTCTGGAAACATTTCAGGCCTACATTGATGCATTGTATTATTATGGTACTACCCGACTGGCAAAACAAAAACTTGCGGAAAGTGATTCATTATTATACAAAACTCGCCGACAGGAAACTCTAGGGTTAAAAGGAATGGCCGACGTTGCGCAAATGGAGGCACAGCAAGCAAGTGATGCTTACAACTTAACACATCAGCAAAACTTATATGAAACAGCTATGCTGACCTTAAAACAAAAAATGAATTTCCCCATTGAAGAGGCTTTGCTGCTCGACACCTGTCTGCTGGAGCAATCTACACTAGAGCAAGAACAACTGACCATAGAACATGCCGACAATGTATTCCGTCTTGCGTTAAACTGCAATCCGGTTTTGAAACAGGTCGAAATGCAGAAACAGTCGGCAAATATGGACCGTAAAATTTCATGGAGTTCATTTGTTCCATCCATCAGTCTTTATGGAGGAATTTCAAGTTCTTATTATAAAGAATTACATCAAACAGGATACCCTCCGTTCCATACACAGTTTGAGAATAACTTCGGCTCATATTTTGGAATCAGCATGAGTATACCTATCTTCAACCGTCTGTCGGGCATCGCCAACATGCGACAGGCACGAAACAACTACCGGATAGCAGCCGAACAGTATGAGGCGCAGAAAGAAGAGCTTCAGAAACTGGTACAGCAAGCCGTACAAGACCGCGAAGGCTACCTGAAAGAAAGTATCCAGATGGAGAAGAAAGTAGCTTCCGACTCACTTGCCTACCACGTGACGCGACGCAAGTACGAAGAAGGGCTTATGACCTCACTCGATGTACAGAACAATGCTGCCACATTGTTGGAAAGCCAGACCGGACTGTTGCAGAGCAAACTTACCTACCTGATGAAATGCAGACTGGTAGATTATTATAAGGGACAAGATATTATCAGAAACAACGAATAAAAATATTACACACCATGGATATACAACTGGAAAAGAAAAAAGGCATTCAGAAGAAACACATTCCTTACATAGCCGGAGGAGCTGTTGTGATTTTATTATTAATCTGGATTATTTTCGGAAATCATGCATCAACACTGAGAGTAGACGCCGCTTCACTGAATATAGCCGATGTAACCTTCGGTAAGTTCAATGACTATATCCGTCTGAACGGACAAGTTCAGCCAATCTCCGTCGTCCAATTAAGTCCGGAAGAAGGAGGAATCGTACAGGAAAAGGTTGTAGAAGAAGGCGCCCATGTAAAAAAAGGAGATGTCATTCTCCGTCTCAGCAACTCAAACCTGGACTTACAGATTCTGAATGCAGAATCGGAACTTGCCGAAAAACAGAACTTACTGCGTAATACACAAGTAACCATGCAGCAAGATAAGCTGAACAATGAAACCGAAAAAGTACAGCTGGACATTGATACACGCCGAAAACAACGTACCTATCTCCAGTATGAACGTTTATATAAAGAACGTCTTATCAGTCGGGAAGAATATCTTCAGGCAAAAGAAGACTATGAAGTAGCACAGAAAAAGCACGGATTGATTACCGAACGTCTGGTACAAGATTCTATCTACCGTAACATACAGATGGACCAGATGGAGGACAATTTACAGAACATGAGAAAGAATGTACTGCTGATTCGTGAAAGAAAAGAAAAACTGGAAGTCCGCGCTACAATCGATGGAGAACTTGGACTGCTGGATGCAGAGTTGGGACAGAATATCACTGCCGGACAAATGGTCGGGCAGATAAACGACCTTTCGGACTTCAAGATAGAAGCCATGATAGACGAACATTATATCGACCGTGTGACCAACGGACTGCCGGCTACGTTCGAACGTCAGGAAACCACATTCAACCTGAAAGTTCGCAAAGTATATCCCGAAGTACGTGAAGGACGATTCCGTACCGATTTTGTATTCGAGGGAAAACGCCCTGACAATATCCGGAGCGGACAAACTTACTACATCGATTTACAATTGGGGGAACCAACCGAAAGCGTACTTATTCCAAAAGGAACTTTTTTCCAAGTAACTGGAGGTAACTGGATTTTTGTAGTCGATAAAGAAGGGAAGAAAGCTTATCGCCGTCAGATACGTATCGGACGACAAAACCCACAATATTACGAAGTACTGGAGGGACTGGAAAAAGGAGAGCGTGTCATTGTATCCGGATACGAAAGTTATAAAGACAATGAAGTGCTTATTTTAAAATAATAAATACCTAAGATGAAAACACTTATCCGTAACTTTTCGCATACATTCAGACGCTTCTTTACCGCAAGCATACTGAACTTGGTAGGACTGAGTATCGCTTTTACAGCCTGCTTTGTCATTCTGACTCAGGTTGATTACGACTATAATTACAACAAATGCTTTCCAGCCCACGAGCGTATCTACCGGGTAGAAGTGAATCGAGGTGGAGAATACGACTGGCAATTCTGGCTGGCCCGTCCATTGTGTGAACTAATAGGGACTGCATCTCCTCATATACAAGCTATTTCGGTTACCTCTTTATTAAGCTATACTAATGATTTTGAAATAGATGAGCACATCTATTCAGAGCCTTGGCTTACCGGATTTGGTGACTATTTAGAGGTCTTTCAACCTACCATGATATGCGGTACGACAGCTTCGCTTAACGAACCCGGCCAAGTCCTGATTCCTGCATCTATGGCTCGTCGTTTTTTTGGTACTACAGAAGTCCTTGGAAAAAGCATTTACGTAGACCGCAAATCACTCAACCAACCGTTAGTGATAGGGGGTGTTTATCAGGATATGCCGGAGAATTCCCAACTAGGAAACTGTATCTTCTCCTCCTATTCTCCGGAGTTAAATAAAGATTCTTGGATAAACTGGAGTTATACCCTATACATTCGACTGGACAATCCTGCTTCATTGACCGATATACAACAATCAATCATCGAAAATTGTAAGCAGAAGATGCCGAAAGATTGGATTAGCGGAACTGAAGATTGGGAGAATTTCATTCATTTTACGCCGCTGGACGAAGTACACTATTCAACAATAGGTGACAAGGCTGCTACCAGCAAGGCCGCAGTATATCTGTTGCTGTGTGTATCAATACTAATTTTACTGACAGCAGCAGTCAACTACATGAATTTCTCACTGGCAGAAACTCCCATGCGATTGCGTTCCATCAATACTCAAAAGGTGTTAGGAGCTTCCACTTTCTCTTTACGGGGGTATTTATTGTTGGAATCTGTATTAGTTTGTATGTGTGGATTCCTGCTTTCATTACTCTGGCTCTATCTGTTGCAAGATACATTCCTGAATACCTTGGTGTCATCCGATCTTTCTTTAATGAGACATCCTGTTCTACTGCTTACATTAAGCGGAATCGCCGTTTGCATGGGTTTACTTGCCGGAGCTTACCCTTCTTATTACGTCACTTCTTTCCAACCGGCATTAGTATTGAAAGGCTCATTCGGTCTTTCTCCCAAAGGTAAGTTACTGCGTACATTATTAGTTTGCTTCCAGTTCTTTGTTTCTTTCATGCTGATTATTTCTGTAGGTATTATGTATCTACAAAGTCATTATATACAGAACAGTGATTATGGTTACGACAAGAGTGTAGTTCTGGTGGGTGAGATTCCTAACGAACTGCTCAATCGAAGGGAGGCGATCGTCAGTGAGTTGTCCGGAATATCGGGCATAGAAGGTATCTCTATTTCCCAGTTCGTTCTGAACTCGTCTGATGACTACATGTCGTGGGGCAGAGGAAATAGGGAGCGTTTTATCAATACGGTCTGTTTCCCGGTAGATTATCGTTACTTATCTGTGCTTGGGATCAAGATTACTGAAGGCCGTGACTTCAAGCCGAGCGACGGGGATGTGTATATCTTCAACGAAGCAGCTCGGAAAAAATATCCCTGGATGAAAGTAGGTGAACTAGCAGCCCCCGAAGATTATCCGGTAGTGGGATTCTGTGAGAACATTCGCTTCAGCAGCTTCCGAAACAATGATGAAGAAATACCAATGGCTTTCTTTATTTACGGAAAGGATTATGCAGACTGGGATGCCAACAGCATCTTGAACATCCGGGTAGCTCCGGGAGTAGACAAGGTAGACATGCTCCACCGCTTAGCAAAGACAACTGAAAAGCTTGCACCGGACCATGACTTCAAGTTCCGTTTCATGGATCAAGTGATTGACCAGAATTACCATCTAGAATTGCGCTTCACCAGCCAGATTCTGCTATTCTCCCTGATTGCCATCGTGCTCAGCATGATTGGTGTGTTCGGGCTTACCTTATTTGAGAGTGAATACCGCCGCAAGGAAATCGGTATCCGGAAAATCATGGGAAGTTCCACCAGCGAAATCCTCTATATGTTTACTAAGCGTTATCTCGTCATGCTGGTCGTCTGCTTCGCATTGGCAGCTCCCTTCGGCTGGTGGATTGGACATGACTGGCTGGAAAGTTTTTCCGACAAAACTCCTATCCGTGCTTGGATATTCGTCATCTCCTTCCTGCTGGTCAGTCTCATTACGATACTGACAGTGACCTTCGAGTGCTGGAAAAATGCCAATGAAAATCCGGCAAACAGCATCAAAACCGAATAATATTATTTCTCATGAAAACACTTATCCGTAACTTTTCGCATACATTCAGACGCTTCTTTACCGCAAGTATACTGAACATTCTAGGATTAAGCATAGCCTTTGCATCCTTTTTTGTCATCATGACACAGGTGGACTATGACTATAATTTCAATAAAGGATATAAGGACTATGAAAAAATATTCCGGATAGAAATCAACCCTAATCCAGATTCAGGCTGGCAACTGTGGACTCCTCGCCCGTTATGTGAGCAATTACAATCCGCTTCACCCTATATAAAGAGTATTTCACAAGTTGAATCATATCAGTCTGAAGATGAATATGAAGTGAACGGAAACCTATTTAAAGCAACAACCTGCACTGGTTTCGGTAATTTTCTGGAAACATTTCAGCCGGAAATGATAAACGGCTCTGCCGATGCGCTGAACCAGCCTAAAACGATTCTCCTGTCCGAATCGACAGCAAAGAAATTCTTTGGTACAACCGATGTAATAGGCCAGACAATATTCAGAGGGAAACAAGCAGACAATAATGCATGGACCATAGGAGGTGTCTACAAAGATTTCCCGGAAAATTCACAGATAAAAAACTGGGTTATGATGCCCAAAGAAGCCGATACTGATAAAGGAAACTGGAGAAACTGGAACTATATCTGCTATATGCGTCTCGAAAGTCCGTCTGCGGCTCCGGAAATAGAAAAACTTATCTGGCAGATTTTTGTGAAAAACTTTCCGACCCTGAAACAGGACAGTGATATTTCACAGTTCATCCGCCTCACGCCACTTACCGACGCACATTTTTCTACGGTAGGAAATAAAAGCGCAAGCAGCCGCACAACACTTTACCTACTGATATGCGTTTCTTTCCTGATCGTAATTATAGCCACCATCAATTTCATGAATTTCTCGTTGGCTGAAACCCCGATGCGCATCAAGAGTATCAATACGCAGAAAGTACTGGGAGCAACCACACGTTCTCTTCGCCTCACCCTGATAACAGAAGCTATGCTTATCAGCTTTATAGCTTTTATTCTCGCGCTTATATGGGTTGCGATACTTAAAGATTTTGGTTTACAGGAACTGGTAAATGCCCAGCTGACAATAACAGAGCATCCGATGCTGCTGCTTGCAACTTTCGGTTTGAGTCTGCTTATGGGACTGATGGCCGGACTTTATCCGTCTTATTACGTAACCTCTTTTCCGCCAGCACTGGTTTTGAAAGGCTCTTTCGGACTTTCTCCCCAAGGACGCATTCTACGTACCGCACTGGTATGTATCCAATTCTTTGTTGCCTACATGCTGATTATCGGAGTAGGAATCATGTACCTGCAAAGCAGATATATCCGTACTTCAGACTATGGCTACAACAAGGATGCAATTATTGTAGGAAACATGACTAAAGAAACCCAATTACAAACGGATGCAGTAGTGGGAGAACTTTCTCAGATTTCAGGTGTCAAAGGAGTGGCCATATCGGAATTTGTCTTGAGTTCCGCCGATAATTACATGCACTGGGACGCTCCAAAGGCGACAAATATATTCAGTTTGATGCTTTTCCGGTAGATTGCCGTTATCTGGAAGTTATGGGAATTCGCATCGTCGAAGGGAGAAGACCCAAGCCAGGAGATGAGGACGTTTATATCTTCAACGAATTTACACGTAAGAAATATCCGTGGCTAAAAGTCGACCAGCCCGCTCCGGACGACAATTTAGTTATAGGTTTTTGCGAGAACATCAAATACAGCAGCTTCCGCAATGATGACACCAATCAGACAATGGCTTTTCTTATCCCTGGCAAGAAGTTCGCCCAATGGGGATGGGAGTGGCGAAATTTCGTCAATGTCCGTATTTCGGCAGGTGCAGATAAAGTTGAAGTTATCCGCTCACTCCAAAAAACAATGGAAAAGTTTACCCCCGGACACGACTTCAATTTCCGGTTCATGGATGAAGTGCTCGATGCCAACTACCGGAACGAATTGCGTTTTACCAAGCAAATCCTGCTCTTCTCACTCATTGCCATTGCCATCAGCCTGACGGGAGTGTTCGGACTCACCATGTTCGAAAGCGAGTATCGAAAAAAGGAAATCGGAATCAGAAAGATTATGGGAAGCTCGACCACACAGATTCTGTACATGTTCAACCGAAGATATATACTTATACTTACCGGATGCTTCATCGTGGCAGCACCATTCGGATGGTGGATCGGACAGCACTGGCTGCAAGGATTTGCAGAGAAAACGCCTGTTACCCCGTGGATATTCATTTTGTCATTCCTGCTGGTTACACTCATTACCATGATTACCATTACTGTACAAAGCTGGAAAAATGCCAATGAGAATCCGGCAAACAGCATCAAAACCGAATAAAAACAGATTAATAATATGAAAGGACTCAAAACTTACCTCACTTTTCTACACCGTAACAAGTTATTTACGGTTGTCAATGTTGCAGGACTAAGTATCTCACTGATGTTTGTTCTGCTGATAGCCGACATGGTAACCCGCCAACTATCGGTAGACAAGAACTTGAAAGATACCGACCGTATCAGTGTATTTGCAAGCGAAAATACAGCTGCCGGACATTATCTGCTAGGAGAAAAACTGCAAAGCCGTTACCCTGAAATAGAGGAGTGGTGCGCTTATACCGGAAATTTCGGAATACAGACCAGCATCAACGAAAACCCTACCCAAATTCGTACACTCGTCGCCCGAAAGAACTTTTTTCAGTTCTTCGGCTATAAACTGGCAGAAGGAAATCCGGCACAAGTACTGGTAGATGACCATAGCATCGTTCTCAGCCGTTCATGCGCCAACCGTCTGTTCGGTAACGAGGCTGCTTTAGGAAAAGTACTGGAACTGAATACACCGGATTCAAAAGGAAGCGGCAACCAAAAGTTCACTGTAACCGGTATTATGGAAGACATCGAAAACTCTTTGATCAAAGAGTCTACAGAAGCCATTATCCCTTACGAAAACATCAACGAGCTAAACCCGACAATCAGCCTGACAGATGGCGAGATGGGCAATGCCACCAGCGCACTTGTATTCTTCCGTACCGTAAAAGGAAGCGATCTGAACACAAAGGCCAAAGACGCTCTCTCTTATCTGAAAGATTGCTGGTGGATCTATAACCGGGGTATATTCAAGAAAGTACAGTTCGTGCCATACAATCAGTTTTACTTCCACACAGAAACACCTTCCGGATCAACAGAAATCAACCAGTACAGCTTCCGTATGGTCGTACTTTTCCTTGTCACCGGTATCATCATCTTATTCATGGCAATATTCAACTACGTCAACATGAGTATTGCACAAACTACCTATCGCGCCAAGGAAATGGCAACCCGCAAGTTGCTCGGTTCTTCCCGCTCCGACATATTCTGGCGTATGATAGGCGAATCGTCTATTATGACTGTTATCGCTTTCATACTCGGATTTCTGCTTGCAAAAGCCGCCGAGCCTATTGCCATGGATCTACTGGGTGTAAAGCTCGACCTGACAGGCGATTTGTCTTTCATGACCTGTCTGTCCTACCTGCTGCTTATCGTCTTACTGTCATTCATCTCCGGCTTTGTACCTGCTACCATCTTGTCTAATTATAATCCACTGGACGTTGTAAAAGGACATTTCCGCCGGAAAACCAAAGCTGTATATTTACGCGTGCTGAACATCGTACAAGATGGACTGACTATTGCCATGCTGAGCTGTGCCTTCTACCTGAGCGTACAGATTCACAGCATATTGAACGAACCGCTGGGATATAGCTACGGAAATATTCTCTGCCTTACGCCGGCGGCAGATCAGGAAACTCTGCTTACTTTCCGCAATGAAGTACAAAAACTACCTTTTGTGAAACGGATAAGTTTCGCCCAAGGAACTCCTATAGACGGAGGGAATAATAATACAATGGTTGTTACGGTTAAAGGAGCTCCTAAGAACATGAGTTTTCAGACATTTAAAGTAGACTCAGCCTTTATCGACATGTATCAGATACAGATTTACGAAGACCGCAAAATGCCATTCGACAAGAATAACTGGTTTATCAGCGAATCGGCATCCAAAGACCTCGGAGGTGTTACCGACTATGTAAATGATGAGCGAGGTCGTAGTTTCTCCATTGCCGGATTATTCAGAGATTTTCATATACGCTCAGTCATGAGTGAACAACATCCTTTACGGCTCCAGATACTCCCAGCCGACAAAATTTATCCGTGGAGTATTTTGGTAGAAGTACAAGACGGCGATCTGGCAACTTACAGCAAACAAATCACTGATTTGTACAGTACACTGACAGAAAATGCACCATTCAGTTCGAGCTGGTATAAAGACCAGATTGTCAATCAGTACAGCGATATCATCAGCATGAATAAACTGATTAGTATTTTCACGTGTGCCGCACTGATTATTTCACTACTGGGACTGACTGCCATGAGTATCTATTTCATTGCCCAGCGTAAACGTGATATTGCCATTCGTAAAACCTTCGGTTCCAGTAGCCGCAATGAAATGCTGCAACTGATGAAATTTTCATTCTCATCTTTGCTCATCAGCCTGATAATAGCCATACCACTTATGGCTTTCGGCATACACACCATCGACAAGATTGTATCATACGATAGTGACTTCCCCTGGTGGGTGCCACCAACAGCATTTGCCGTCATCACCCTCATCTCACTGGGATCAGTATACCTTATCAGCCGGAAAGCTGTACGAGAGAATCCGGTAAACAGTATCAAAACCGAATAACAATAAATCTGATGAAAACACTTATTCGTAACTTTTCATATACATTCAGGCGCTTTTTTGCTGCAAGTGTCCTGAATATTGCAGGACTAAGTATTGCTTTTTCCTCTTTTTTCGTCATCATGACGCAAATAGATTATGACTATAATTTTAATAAAGGATATAAGGATTATAAAAAGATTTTCCGAGTAGAAGTATATTCAGATAACGAATGGACAGAAATTGCTCCTCGCCCAATATTAGAGTTAATATCTTCTAGCTCTCCACATATTCTTTCTTCTTCAATCATTACTTATACTGTCTCTAATCAAGATTTTAATATCAATGGACATATATTCAATGAAAAAGTACAAAAAGGATTTGGTAACTTCTTAGAAACTTTCCAACCACAAATGCTATGTGGTTCCACTAGTAACCTTAATTTTCCTAATATGGTACTTATTCCAGAATCAATGGCAATACGCTTTTATGGGCAAATAGATGTTATTGGGAAATCAGTTACAACAGAAAATACAACTTATACAATTGGGGGAGTATATAAAGACTTCCCTAAAAACTCTGAATTTGAAAATAATATATTTACACAATTACCTCAAAAAGAAAATCAAAACAAATGGGGAAACTGGAATTATTATTGCTATCTTCGTTTAGATCACCCTAACAACGTAAAGGAAATAGAAGAGCTAAGTACTCAAAAGTTACAGAAGGTTGATAATAATATTAAAAACTTATTTGATAAGACTAATCCTATCCGACTTACTCCATTGACAGAAACACATTTTTCTGTCATCAATAAAAATAATGCTAATCGTAGTACCATATACCTGCTACTATCTATTTCTCTATTAATAGTAATAATAGCTAGTATCAATTTCATGAATTTTTCGTTAGCAGAAGCGCCAATGCGCATCAAAAGTATTAATACACAAAAAATACTAGGAGCAACAGCTGACTCATTACGACAATATCTAATAATAGAATCTGTTCTCATCAGCACAATCTCCTATATTTTTGCCCTTATAATTCTTTTTATTGTAAAAGATACAGAAATACAAGAACTTGTTACAGCTGATTTGAATTTATTCCATCATCCTTTTCTCCTTTTGGTGACTTTCATATTAAGCTTGTTTATGGGAGCATTAGCAGGAATATATCCCTCCTATTATGTTACATCATTTACACCAGTTCTTGTAATAAAAGGTTCTTTGGGACTTTCACCCAAAGGTAAGACATTACGATCCTCACTTATCTGTTTACAATTTTTTACATCTTTTGTATTAATCATAGCTGTAGCAATTATGTATTCACAAGGACATTATATCTATAGCTCTGAATATGGATATAACAAAGATAATATAATTGTAGGTTGCATGAGTAAAGAAGCAGCTGCACAAACAGCCTCTGTAAAAAATGAGCTAAATAATATATCTGGAGTAAAAGGAGTTTCCATCTCATATTTTGCATTAAATTCATCAGACAGATACATGAACTGGGAGCGTGGAACAAACGAACAACGCATCCAATTCGACTGCTTGCCCGTAGATTATGATTTTTTGCAATTAATGGAAATTCCAATTATAGAAGGCCGTAATTTTAGACCTGATGATGGAGATGTGTACATATTCAATGAAGCTGCAAGAAATAAATATCCTATAATAAAAATAAATGAAAAAGCAGGAGGTTATCCCGTTATAGGTATTTGTAAAAATATACGATATAGTAGTTTCCGAAACAATGATTATTCACAGCCTCTCGCCTTTTTTGTTGCAGGAAGTGATTATAAAGACCGATGGTGGAAATGGCAGCAAACCATCAATGTTCGTGTATCGGCAGGAGTAAATAAAATTGCTATTATCCAATCGCTCCAGAAAACAATGGAAAAGTTTACCCCCGGACACGACTTCAATTTCCGGTTCATGGATGAAGTGCTCGATGCCAACTACCGGAACGAATTGCGTTTTACCAAGCAAATCCTGCTCTTCTCACTCATTGCCATTGCCATCAGCCTGACGGGAGTGTTCGGACTCACCATGTTCGAAAGCGAGTATCGAAAAAAGGAAATCGGAATCAGAAAGATTATGGGAAGCTCGACCACACAGATTCTGTACATGTTCAACCGAAGATATATACTTATACTTACCGGATGCTTCATCGTGGCAGCACCATTCGGATGGTGGATCGGACAGCACTGGCTGCAAGGATTTGCAGAGAAAACGCCTGTTACCCCGTGGATATTCATTTTGTCATTCCTGCTGGTTACACTCATAACTATGACTACTATTACTGTACAGAGTTGGAAAAATGCCAATGAAAATCCGGTAAACAGTATCAAAACCGAATAACAATAAATCAGTTCAGGGCATTTCTTTCTCGAAAATGTCCTGAACTGATTCACTCTTATTTTATTTCTATAGCCCCAATAAAACTGTTTATATGTTCACACGAATATGATTTGCAGATATATCGCAAAGTTGCTTCACAAACTTCTGCTTATCTTTCGGAGACAGTACAACACAATTCTTACCATACGTTATCTCGATTCTGTCTAAGGATGCTGCTGGAGCTGATAGAAACGTATGGGTATTGACAATCTCTGTTATCTCGTCAATATTAATGCGCTCGCTATAAAAAAAGGAATAATCAACACGCAAAGTCTTTCCTTCTATCGTGTATTTTATACTGAAGAGAAGTGCCAATGTAAGCACAAGCATAAACAAAACAACACTGAATTTCACTGCTGAAAACTCGTTCCAAACTATAAATGTCAACGGTATGCCCCAAGCTGCCAGAATCAATATCAGCAACCAGATATCTATTTTTGATCTATATACTTGTTTCATAGTTTATCGGTTATCATTTAACGTGAATATAAGAGCATGTAGAACCTACCGGAAAAGAAAGACACGGCAATTAGGATATAAAATTTATAGTGCTAAATTACCACTTTTCCCTCAGAGTCTAAAGTTACAGAGATTTATTGTACAGCCGATGATTTCTGTAAGGAATTTACGTTACGACTGGGAAATATATGATTGCAAACAAGAATCCAGACACCGCTTCTTCTGCAACTTTGTTGTCAACTTCTCATCACCTATCGCAACATACGGTTTCGCAGCCGCAAGTAAACACCTTATCATCAACAGATTAAAAATGGCGAAATCATAATTACCGGCATCCCATAAAAGCCTTGCAGACACACAAAAAACAAGCTCCTGAATATCCTCTATTTTTTTGTACAAAAAATAAAAAAACATCGAGATGTTTTCCTGAACATATCAGCATGTTTTTCCTAAAAGATGCTGATATGTTATTTCACCTATGTCCGCTTCCGGTAAATACATTGCAACTTCCTCTTCGGCATCAGGAAAAAATTCGTTTGCTTTTGGTTATTCCGTGAAAAAGACTAACTTTGTTATTTAATAAATCTCTAAAAACATCACACAATGAAAGAGTTTTTGAAATACACCTTCGCCACCGTCTGCGGTCTGATTCTGACGGGAGTAGTCTTCACAATATTAGGTATTATCAGTCTTGCCGGAATGGTTGCTTCAACTTCCGGAACAGAAACTATAGTGAAAGACCGTTCGGTATTCGTACTCGAACTGAAAGGTAGTGTAATGGAACGCTACCAGGAAAATCCAATCATGCAATTTTTAGGGGAAGACTATGCGACTTACGGGCTGGATGACATTCTGACCTCTATCCGCAAAGCTAAAGAAAATGACAAAATAAAAGGTATCTATATCGATGCAGGTGCTTTCGCCTGTCAGACAGCTTCCATGCAGGCTATACGACGTGCATTGGTTGATTTCAAAGAAAGCGGGAAGTTTATCGTCGCTTATGCCGGAGCATATTCACAAGGTACTTACTATATTGCAAGTGTTGCCGATAAGGTAATAGCCAATCCTTCGGGAAGTATAGGCTGGCACGGACTATCTGCACAGACCATGTTCCTGAAAGGTCTGCTCGACAAAGTCGGAGTGGAAATGCAGGTATTTCGTGTAGGAACATACAAATCGGCAGTAGAACCATATATCGCTACTGAAATGAGTCCGGCAAACCGTGAACAGACACAAGCATTCATCGGCTCTATCTGGCAGCAGATTCTGAATGAGGTTTCCGAATCAAGAAAGATTTCTGTTGACTCTCTGAATGCTCTTGCCAGCCGTAATATGGATCTCCAGCCGGCAGAACTTTATCTCAGCACCGGTCTGGCAGATACACTGATGTACAAAGATGAAGTACTGGCCTACCTGAAACAGCTGACCGACTGTAAGGAAGATGAAAAACTGAATACACTTTCGCTTGAGGATATGGTAAACGTAAAACGAAACGTACCGAAAGATAAAAGTGGAAACGTCATTGCCGTATATTATGCTTATGGTGAAATAGACGGTGATGAATCTGCTGACGGAGAAGGTATCAACTCCGAAAAAGTCATAAAGGATTTGCGTAAGTTACGCGAAGATGAAAGCGTGAAGGCAGTTGTACTGCGTGTTAACTCTCCGGGAGGAAGTGCCTACGGTTCAGAACAGATCTGGCGTGAAGTTTCACTGCTGAAACAGGAAAAACCCGTTATCGTTTCTATGGGTGACTATGCCGCTTCGGGCGGTTACTATATATCCTGCGCTGCCGACTGGATTGTAGCCGAACCGACAACCCTGACAGGGTCCATCGGAATCTTCGGTCTGGTTCCAAATGCAGAAGGACTCCTGAAAGATAAGCTGGGGCTGAATTTCGATGTTGTAAAAACAAACGAACTGGCAGACTTGGGAGATTTGACTCGTCCGTTCAATGAAGAAGAAAAGGCTCTGATGCAAGGTATGGTCAATAAAGGATATGAACTCTTTACCAAACGTTGTGCCGACGGCAGAAAAATGAATATTGAAGATATCAAAAAGATAGCTGAAGGACGTGTGTGGACCGGAGAAATGGCCAAAGACCTGAAACTGGTAGATGAGCTGGGTGGACTGGATGAAGCTGTTGAAGTTGCAGCCTCACATGCTAAAATAGAACGTTATACGCTGGTAAGCTATCCGGAAAAAGAAGATTTCCTGACTTCACTGCTTAATACCCGGCCAAGCCGTTATATCAGCAGCCGTATGCAGGAAAATTTCGGTGAATATTACAACGGACTCCGTTTTGTAAAAAATCTCAAGGATGCCGATCGCCTGCAGGCGCGCATGCCGTTTGATGTGGTTATCAAATAAAGCATCGGCTGCCTGATGAAACTTGAAAGAAAAATAAAGATTTACCACGGACTGTTGCCATTAGCATGCCTCTACCGTCTGGGAGTAAGTATACGCAACTGGATGTTTGACAGAGGCATACTTCATTCACAGTCATTTCCGCTACCCGTTATCTGCGTGGGTAATATCAGCGTGGGAGGAACCGGAAAGACTCCACACACAGAATACCTCATCCGGTTGTTACAGAATGAATTTCAGGTAGCTGTACTCAGCCGTGGATATAAACGTAAATCGAAAGGTTTCGTTCTGGCTACTCCCGAAACAGATGCCGACCAGATTGGCGATGAGCCTTATCAGATGGCACACAAGTTTCCGGATATCTATGTGGCTGTAGACCGAGACCGCTGTCACGGCATTAATCAGCTAACAGATGGACATACAGCTCCCGGCATAAAGGTTATTGTTCTGGACGATGCTTTCCAGCATCGCTACGTGAAGGCAGGACTGACCATTCTGCTTATAGATTATAACCGTCCGATACATCTTGACCGGATGTTACCAGCCGGACGACTGCGGGAGCCGGAAAGTGGAAAAAAGCGTGCCGACATCATCATCGTAAGTAAGTGTCCGGCACAAATGAGCGAAGCAGAACAACAGGCGTTGCGATATGATATAGCCCCCCTCCCCTGTCAGCAACTTTATTTTACAACGCTGGCATACGGAAAACTACAGCCTCTCTTCTCGGAAGAACCGGAAAAGAAGCTTGAAGAAATCCGAAACGATGACCATATCCTGCTGGTTACAGGTATAGCCTCACCGGCAGCCATCATCAGTAAACTGTCGGCTTATACGCAGTTTGTTACTCCGTCGACTTTTCCTGACCATCACGATTTTGATGCAACGGACATGAAACGGATAGAAGAAGCGTTCAGAAAACTACCTGAGGGTAAACGTTTCATCATCACAACCGAAAAGGATGCGGCACGACTCATCGCTCATCCGCTACTGAGTGAAACGATGAAACCTTATATATATGTATTGCCGGTGGAGGTAGAATTTCTGAATAAAGAAGAACATTTATTTAATCAAAATATTATCGAGTATGTTAGAAAAAATTCAAGAAACAGCAGCTTTTCTAAAAGCTAGAATGCACACTCATCCCGAGACAGCCATCATTTTAGGTACAGGTCTGGGCAGTTTGGTACACGAAATTACCGATAAATATGAAATAAACTATTCCGAAATCCCCAACTTTCCGGTATCGACCGTAGAAGGCCATAGCGGTAAGCTGATTTTCGGTAAACTGGGCAACAAGGATATTATGGCCATGCAAGGTCGCTTCCACTTTTACGAAGGCTATTCAATGAAGGAAGCTACTTTCCCTGTACGTGTCATGCGCGAATTGGGTATCAAGACTTTGTTCGTTTCGAATGCAGCAGGAGGAACAAACCCGAATTTTGAAATCGGTGACCTGATGATTATCACTGACCATATCAACTTCTTCCCTGAACATCCGTTGCGTGGCAAGAACATCGAATACGGCCCCCGCTTCCCGGATATGAGTGAGGCTTACTCAAAAGAACTGATCGCAAAAGCTCTCGAAATTGCCGAAGAAAAAGGAATTAAGGTACAGCAGGGAGTATATATCGGGACACAGGGACCAACTTTCGAAACTCCGTCGGAATATAAGATGTTCCACATTCTGGGAGCCGATGCAGTAGGTATGTCTACTGTACCTGAAGTTATCGTAGCCAACCATTGCGGTATTAAGGTGTTCGGCGTTTCAGTTATCACTGACTTGGGAGTGGAAGGCAAAATTGTCGAAGTATCACACGAAGAGGTACAGAAGGCTGCCGATGAAGCACAGCCGCGCATGACTACCATCATGAGAGAACTTATTAACAGAGCGTAAAAAAACTATGCACGAAGGAAATAGAACTGAAATATCAACTCTCGGTGAGTTCGGGCTGATAAAGCATCTCACCACAGATATCAAACTACAGAATGAAGAAAGCAAGTATGGAATAGGTGACGATGCTGCCGTACTTGACTTTGCAGGAAAGCAGGTGCTGGTTACAACCGACTTACTGATGGAAGGTGTTCATTTTGATCTGGTCTATACTCCTCTGAAGCATTTGGGATATAAATCAGCAATGGTAAACTTCTCGGATATCTATGCAATGAACGGTACACCTAAGCAGATTACCGTATCGCTGGCTGTATCGAAGCGTTTTTGCATAGAAGATCTGGAGGATTTTTACGATGGACTGAAACTGGCTTGCCAGCTACATCACGTAGATATCGTAGGCGGTGATACTACTTCTTCTGTAACAGGTCTTGCAATCTCCATTACCTGTATCGGTGAAGCTGACAAAGATAAGGTAGTTTATCGTAATGGAGCCAAAGATACAGATTTGATTTGCGTAAGCGGAGATTTGGGAGCAGCTTATATGGGACTTCAGCTGATGGAACGTGAGAAAGCAGTTTTTCAGGGAGAAAAAGACGTCCAACCTGACTTTGCCGGCAAAGAATATCTGTTGGAACGCTTCTTAAAGCCAGAAGCACGCCGCGACATCATCGAACGACTGGCTGAAGCAGGCATCCGTCCAACAGCAATGATGGATATATCCGACGGTCTCTCTTCTGAACTGATGCATATCTGTTCGCAAAGTCAGACAGGCTGCCGTGTGTACGAAGACCGTATTCCTATCGACTATCAGACCGCAGTCATGGCAGAAGAATTTAATATGAATCTGACAACTTGCGCCCTGAATGGAGGTGAGGACTATGAACTGCTGTTCACTGTACCTCTGACCGATCACGAAAAAGTCTCACAAATAGAAGGAGTAAAAGTTATCGGACATATCACAAAATCGGAGTTAGGTTGTGCCCTGGTTACTCGCGACGGCAACGAACTTGAATTAAAGGCTCAAGGATGGAATCCACTTAAAGGTGAATAATAACAGCCCACATACAGTTAAAATCCCACTATTTTATGAGTAATAGTGGGATTTTTCATGAAAATCCGCCCTATTTTAATTTTTTCTCATATTTTTTTCGAGAATAGTTTGCAGTTTCAAAAACTTTACTTACCTTTGCAACCGCAAACGAGAAAGATTGGTGCCATAGCTCAGTTGGTAGAGCAAAGGACTGAAAATCCTTGTGTCCCCGGTTCGATTCCTGGTGGCACCACCTGCAAAACTCCGAAATGCTTCATTATCAAGCATTTCGGAGTTTTTCGTTTTAGCAGATAGTGCTGAGTTACCTATAAAGTTACCTATAAGGTAATCATCTGAAACTGTTTAAATCGCCTTAAATCGCCTTGATTAAATACCATTAAAGACTTCCTTTTAATCTTCAAACCGATTAAAGCGCCAATAAAAAAGGCAGCACTCACACCCTTCTTATTCGTAGTACATTCTTTTCCCTCTCGTTCCGAAAGCATCATAGAAGCACAATCCCGTAAATTAGGCACACTACCTTGGACGTGCATCATAAACAAAGAAAACACAATAACCCCAATGACACGATGACACTTTGACCTTATTGAACTTTTTGACCTTTTACTCTTTTCCACACTATAAACCATCATACCTATAACCGAAGAACCGAGAGCTATATATAACCTTATATTTATAACCGTCAGCCCATAGAACACCGAACCCATATACAAGGCTATCTAAAACCTACGTAACATGGACACAAAGTGTATTGCACCCTTGAATATCGAGTACTCGGCATGAAAGACTGAACATATCAATATGCAATGTTACCACAACAGCACTATCAGATGAGCAAAAATACCAACAACAAGAGCAACAAGTATCTTGGTCTGTCAAACCTTGGTATAAACTTGAAGAAAAAAGCGGAGAAACTATCCTTTTTTAGTCGATTTAGGCTTGCAGTTAGAGCCAAGCAAGTTGTACTTTTGTGGGCACAAAATTCGTTTTGCCCCCTCAAAAGTAACTTGCCGGCTACTACCGCAGCGGAGCGATAAATCGCTGTTTCGCTTTGCGAAAGAGGACGTTTTAAAGGAAAACGAACCAACTAAAGGTAACTGTGGCTACAAGCTACCTTGTTACAAAGCATCTTGGTCGTCAGATTGATTGTTTTCAGTTACTTCAATTCATTTATCCCTCAAACAGTGCTATCTAAGGCTATTGAACGATAATACTTAAGTTATTTATTCTGTGTTTCTTATGCATTAAATACCCATACAACTCAAACACAATCAAACATTAGTTAATTAATTCACATTACTTTATACATTTTTCATCAGGTAAACAGGTAAAATACACCACAACAAAACACTATTTTTGTATTCTGTGCCTATGTAACAAAACCACTGCTTTCAATATATCTAAGTTTAGGTTATAACTTAGATGACATAACCTCTTAACACAACCGCTTCCAAGAACAATGTCTATACCTACGGCAAAACTGAGGGCAAGAAGTTCCAGCTGGCCGAAGTGAATCTATGCTTCTGTTTTGAAACGCATCCGGTATGCCGGTAGTGAGACGGACATTTTTTGCTGATAACAAGCAAAATATTCCACTCTACAGCAAATAATTAAGGATAATTATGCTATCTTTGAGGTGCCGTACAACGGAACGGACAACAACAACTATGTGGACGGACAGGGATTGCTTTTAGCATTATCGGCTGCACTCGGAAATCTGCAAACAAGTTTGCATTTCGCTCGTTGGCACGATAATTCTGCTGCGACGACGGTTCTCCCGAAGCGGCGCAGGCCCATGCCCTGGCACTGGAAAACAACTTCCAGGATCCGGACGCATACGAGAAGTTGCAGTTCTACTACCATCCCGACCACTTGGGTAGCAGCAGCTACATCACCAATCTGGACGGCGAGGTGGTGCAGCATATAGAGTATGTTCCTTTCGGTGAGGTCTTTGTTGAGGAGCGCAACAACATTTGGAATACACCTTATCTTTTCAATGCGAAGGAATTCGACGAGGAGACGGGATTGTATTACTATGGGGCGAGATACTATGACCCAAGGGTAAACCTTTGGATTTCAGTAGATCCATTAGCTGAAAACAAACCTAATTATTCATCCTATAATTTTGTTAGCAATAATCCTCTAAGCAGAGTTGATTTTTGGGGGTTGACAGATTATGAGGTTGATGGGCAAAAGAGAACAATAAATGATGGAAATAAAGATCTTAGAATAGCTGTGGGAAAAACTGAGTTTACTAAGTTGCAACAATATTTCAACAAAAACAGGTTCTCGTATGATAAATACATGAATAGGTTATCTGTCAAAAATGGATATACAACTTTTGGTGTATGCAAGGATACCGAATCATCAATTGGATATGCAATTTCTGTAATGGCACATAGACCAGGAGGACAATCTTATTCTGAATGGTCCATAGATAACAAATCTACATTTTCTCCTTATTTTGAAGCCTTAGATGCTCCGTTTACTATAGCAGGATCTGCAGCAGAACAATTTAAAAATGTAAATGTGGGAAGTAATGGTAAATGGTATTTTAAGCATAAATCAGGAACAATCTTTAATGGTAATCAGTATGTAACAACGACTCCTGCAAACGTAAAATATTCTGGAATAATAAAGGGAACAGCCAGAGTTAGTGGAGCTATCACAGTTGTTTCATCAGGGTACGACATTTATCAAGGCTACGTTCAAGATGGTGGACATTTTGGTTACAATGCTACAATTCAGACAGCAGGAGCTGTTGGTGGATTTGCAGGTGGGGCTGCTGGTGCAAAAATCGGAGCAACAATCGGCGCAAGTATTGGTGGGTGTTTTGGTGGTGTTGGAGCTGTCCCTGGCGGAATTATAGGAGGCTTTATTGGAGGTGCTGTTGGAGCTTGGTATGGTAATGATTTTGGAAAAGATGCAGCAGAAGAACTTGAATATAAAATTATAAACGGATATTTAGTCTTCGGAAAATACAAATATAAAATAATCAATAATAATAGAGCTTTATATGATGAAGAGAACAAAAAAACATATCCTGTTTTGAGTGAAGATAAAGTTATGAAATTTATAAAGGCTATGGGATATAAAGGGGAATAAAAATCATAAAAACGACACAACGCACTAGGATTAATTTCTTAGTGCGTTTTTTTATACACCAAAATAGCGTTTTTGCCATTTTCATCTACTAAAATCCTTATGACTGTAAATAAAAAATCCAAAACATGTTTACAGAATACATAAACAGGATATTAGAGTCAGAACGAGATTTTGGTTCTAATCGTCAGGAAGAAGTTACTACACCTGATGTCATCGAAAAAAGTAGTATTATCGATAAAACTATACCTGAAAAATACAAAAAAGATATTGAAGCTCTCCGTGATATGAATGGAGAAAATTTTAAAACCGGTCTCTGTATTAATATTACATTACAGGAGGCTTTAATGATTATCCCAAAGGAGAGAGCCAGAGTTGATGCTTTTCGTGGACTTATATCATTCTTGAAGGGAAAAATGGGAATAGAACTAAACATTAAATCACAAAAATCTAAAGGGGGAAAACAATGAAACTATTTATTGTGTCAAAGATTTATGATACTTCTATACTGAGTAATAACCAAATTGAGAACTTGGTTCAGAAAGACATTGATAGTTATGTCGGGAAAGACAAGGTAATATTCAAACTTAGTATCACAGGGAAAACCGCAGCCATGTATTTCTATCGAGGAGTTGATTATTCTTCTCTCCATGCCGATCCTAAAAGTCAGATTATTGATGCCGACGCTTATATGGTAACAGGAGAAGGATATGAAGGATTTTCTCTACCAATCCAATTCCCTAAAGTTCCAATAATATGTACCTACAATATGGAACAGTCTGAGTTTATTAGGGCTTATATGGGGAGTGCAGAGTTATTAAGGGCTGATAAGATAAAAAAGGCATGGTTGGACATTGATGAGGAAAAGATAGTGCTGAGAGTGAACCTGAAATAATGAATTAATAGAAGTATGGGAGATAGTTGAAACTTATTAACTGTCTCCCTTTTTTGTAACCATAAATCTGAAATGAAAATGAAAGAAAAAAGAGAATATAAGAAATCCGAACTCCTTGATATGATAAAGGATGGATTTTATGAGATAGAGAATGAGTGTAGTGATATTGAGTTAGGTTGTTTTGGCGATGAGGATGTGGAATCTTTCTATGAATTCCTTATCTCAAAGCACAGGGATGAATGGGTTATAATTGATGATACGAGCGAGGAAGGAGGATATTATGAAGGAACTTTTTAATATAGAACCACACCAAAATGGTCCTGGATTTTTGATGAGACTTAAGACTGGGGAAATTGATGTGCCAGACGATAGAGGAGGTTATATAATATCATCAGGTTGCGGCAGTGGTAAAACGGAAAGTATAAAGTCTTTGATAAGGAATAAATACAATGAGGGGATTCTTTATTGCGTCGATACCAGAGAAGAACTGGATAAGATGTATAACTGGATAATAGATAACCTTGTTAATACAGGCAGCGGATTGAAAAGGGAGGATGTAATGATAATTTCCAGTGATGATGAGCATTATATTTCTTTGTCTGAGTACAAAGACAATCCGGAAATAATAATGCAGAAGAAAATACTCCTAATCACTCACGTCAGATTCTGGACTGACCTTATAAACTTCTTCCTTATCTATAAACCGACTTCAGAGGTTGATGTTTTCGATGGCGATTTCAGGAAGTTTATGACGAGGAAGGATCTGAGAGGTTATATAGTATTTGATGAGACTCCAACATTCATAAAACCTTTCGCTGTCTTCAGTCCGGTTATGATGGGAAACTTCATAAAGGTGGATAATAATGGGGAAATGGTATGTAAGTCTGAAAGTGAGATAAGGTCATTTTACAATAAGTTTATAAAAGATACTCTTTCTGATATCTTCAATCATAAATACAAGATAGGAAGAATCAAGAAAGAAGTGGCATAAACAAAAGTTTTTCCATTGGATGTTTTTTTTCATTAATGCACTTAGTTTTCAGATTTTATCGTAGCATCAGCTGACAACTATAGCGAAATAAATTTAAATCACTGCAAATAAAATGTCTTAATATGACAAAAAAGTAAACTTATCTGCCATTAAGTGAAAATAACTTGACAAGAACAAATATGCTTTATAAATTTGTGAAATTAACATTTATAAAATATCTGTTTGAACAAACAATCTATTTACATTTATTATAACTATTTAAAAACGTTACAAAATGAAGTTGAAGTTCTCTATTTTTTTGATTTCCTGCTTATTGTTTATCGCAGGAATTGGATTTGCACAACATGCAAGCCTCAGAAACGAAGATGCGCTTAAGTATGTTGATCCATATATTGGTTCTGACTATCACGGACATGTGTTCGTTGGAACAAATGTTCCTTACGGAATGATACAACTCGGGCCAAGTAATATCCATAAAGGATGGGATTGGTGTTCTGGTTATCATTATTCAGACAGCATTCTCATAGGCTTCTCACACACTCATTTAAGTGGCACAGGATGCACAGACCTTGGCGATATCCTTATCATGCCATTGAACGAGATACGTACACCAAGAGGCAACCAAGACGATATACAAGGCGGTTATGCCTCAAAATACTCACACGACAACGAAATTGTCCGTCCTGAATACTACTCCCTATTAGTTGACAGATATGGTATAAAAGCGGAATTAACTACTACAGACCGTGTAGGATTTCACCGATATACATACCCTGAGGGCAAACCAGCCTCAATACTTATAGACCTTCGTGAAGGTAACGGCTCGAACGCATATGACAGTTATATCCGCAAGATAGATGATTATACCGTTGAAGGATATCGATATGTGAAGGGTTGGAGTCCTTCGAGAAAAGTTTATTTCGTATTGAAAAGCAACTGCAAGATTGAACAGTTCATAGCCTATGACGACAATACCCCTAAACAATGGGAGCAGCTGAAAGTGGAGTCTGTGAAAAGCGTACTTACTTTCGGTAATAAAAAAGAAGTGAAAATAAAAGTATCACTCTCGTCGGTTAGCTGCAATAATGCAGCAATGAACCTCAAAGCGGAGATACCTCACTGGGACTTTGACAAAGTCGTGAAAACAAGTGCGGAAAGGTGGAAGAAAGAGTTATCGAAAATGACAATAGAGACGAAAGACGAATCAATAAAACGCATTTTCCACACCGCTCATTATCATACAATGATAGCTCCGACACTATTTTGCGACGTAAACGGAGAATACAGGGGAATAAACGATATGATTTATACAGATTCGCTGAAATCCAACTACACTACATTGTCGCTATGGGATACTTATCGAGCACTACATCCTTTAATGACTATCATACAACCGGACATGGTAAACCATGTTGTCAACTCCATGCTTTCCATTTACCACCAACAGGACAAACTCCCCATCTGGCCATTAATGAGCGGTGAAACCAACCAAATGCCAGGTTACAGTTCTGTTCCTGTAATAGCCGACGCCTATCTTAAAGGATTCGATGAGTTCGACGCGGAGAAAGCTTTGAAAGCGATGAAAGCTACTGCCACATACGAGAGACAGAAAGGTGTACCTTATGTGATGAACAAAGGATACATACCTGCCGACAAAATCCATGAAGCCACATCCATAGCAATGGAATATGCTGTGGACGACTGGGGAATTGCCGCCATGGCATACAAAATGGGACAAAAAGAAGATGCAGCAACATATGCACAGCGCGCTTCGTATTATAAGAACTACTTTGATCAATCAATCGGATTTATACGCCCTAAGCTTGAAAACGGTTCATGGAGAACTCCTTATGACCCTGCAGAGTCCATCCATACGGTAGGCGACTTTTGCGAAGGTAATGGCTGGCAATACACTTTCTTTGTTCCCCATGATCCATACGGACTTATCGAACTATTCGGTGGAGATAAACCTTTCACGAAAAAGTTAGATGAGTTTTTCATCAATAACGACAGTATGGGAAAACTTGCTTCAAGCGACATCACGGGTCTTATAGGCCAGTATGCCCATGGAAACGAGCCAAGTCATCACGCAGCATACCTGTACGCATATGCAGGCGAACAATGGAAAACAGCGGAGAAGGTGCGTTTCATTATGGACAAATTCTATACGGATAAGCCTGACGGCATCATAGGAAATGAAGACTGCGGACAAATGTCGGCTTGGTATATCTTTTCGGCAATGGGACTTTACCAAGTCAACCCATCAGACGGTATTTTCGTTTTCGGAAGTCCATGCCTTGACGGAATAAAGATAAATGTCCGCAATGGAAAAACATTCACAGTAGAAGCTGTAAACAACAGCAAAGAGAACATTTATATCCAAAAAGTATTCTTGAACGGCAAACCATACAGCAAAAGCTATATAACGTATGATGACATAATGAATGGCAGTACTCTGAAGTTCGTAATGGGCAAGAAGCCAAACAAGAAATTCGGGGAAAAGCCTATCGACAGGCCTGCAGCCTTGAACAAAATTGAAGATGTGCAAGACTAGCACTGAAGTCCACTACATAATTAGGGATATTCAGTAAATGTCCCTATAATAATATATGATGGCATATGAAAATGATGAAACATAATCACTCCATATGCCATTTTTATTGTAATTTTTCTGTATTTTCTCTCTTGAATCAAACATATAACACTGAATGAAGCCTGCCAAGCTCACTCTCATTAAAGCTCTTGCGATATTTTTCCAGAATATCAAATTCTGTAAAACCCAAAGTAGGGTGAATTTCTGAAATTTTTTGTATCTTAAGCAATATCTTTATTGGGGGATTTCCCCCGTTTTGGCTGCTAAACCTTATTTTCGGGGGGAATACTCAAAGATACAAAAAAGCCAACTAACCCGCGACACTTTGTGTATGAATTAGTTGGCTAATTTTATTGTTTTTAATGAATGTCCCTAATTAATACAAAAAAAACGACTACCCCCGAAAGCTTGTATAAAAGCTTAAGAGGGCAGTTAAATCTTCCCAACTCAGCAAAAGTAATACCGTTTATGGCAATGGGTCAGGTAAAGAAGGATTCTTAGGGTCGTAAACAGCGACACCAACCTTTGAATCGGCACAGCCATAATACAAATACCATTTCCCTTTAAAATAAACCATTCCTTCAATGAATACAGTCCCATCAACATATTGTCCACTTTTCTCGAAAGAATCCATTGGTCGGAAAAAAGGTTCATCCAAACGGCTGATAAGATGAGTTGGATCATTAGCGTCAAAAAGAGCCTGTCCTGCCGCATAAACATTTGGCGTATAACGTTTATCTCCCTTTCCTGAATGGTTTTTTCCGTTATATAAAAGCACTATTCCCTTTGGTGTATATATGGCTGGAGGTCCACATTCTGTCAGTTGACTGTCAAAATATCCGTCACGAGGTGAAAACAATCTTTTCAAAGAACCATCAATATTTACTATTGGAGTCCAATTAACTAAATCCTCAGAAGTGGCAGCAAAAACATGTTCCTCTCCCCAATACATGAAATATTTTCCCCCTACCTTTTTTATTACTTGTCTTCCGTCAATCAACTCAGTGAGTATAGAACCTGATTTGCATGCCATATTGTAAAATTTCCCGTCATAAGCTTTGGCAAAAGCAGGTCCATATTTTGTCCAATGTACCAAATCTTTGGAAGTAGCGACCGCAAGACGAGGAATGTCCCTGTTCCATTGAGTGTACATCATAACATATAACCCGTCAACAGTAACAGCAATCCTCGGATCTTCGCAACCTCCTGGCCATTCAAGACTCTTTTGCAAATCGTTGTCCGGATAAAAAACCGGGGTACTTCTGCGCTGAAAAGTCACTCCATCAACAGATGTTGCATAGCCAAGACGTGAAGTACGACGCCCTATACCAATACCTGACTTATCCTCAGCTCTGTATAGTACGACTATTTTTTCGTCATATATCGTAGCTGCCGGATTGAATGTGTCATTTGACTCCCATGCTACCGAATCTTCAGTCAACGGGCAATAAAACCACGTATTATCTATAGGTGATATAACCGGATTTACATTCTCCGGACGCTCAAATCCGCCAAAAGCCCAATCTGGCAATCTTCCTACACCATCTTCGGACTGCCTTTCTCTGGAAGTACATGACATAAAAGTTGTAACAAATATAAACAATAAACTCAGTTTCATATGATTAATCATTATTTTGATAGTTATGACCGACCATAACGATAGGCCATAGCCGGCAATCTTTTATTTAAGTTTAACTTTGCTTACTTTCAGTTTCAATGGAACTGATAAAAATTCTTCTAAATGATATAACTTTTCTTATTGGATAAAAAAATGTCACTTACAAAACACTTGTCAACTCGTAACTGAAACATTGTTTAATATAAAGTTGAATTTGCTAATCAACAGTAAAGAAAGCTAAATTTCAGTCTTGTATTAAAATCAATGTATGCTATTCAACAAATCAACCTTTCCATCGTTAACTAGTTTTAGAATCAATTCCCCGAACAATGTATTTTGCCATGCAAACCATGCGCGTGTAAATTTTTTAGAATCATCTTTATGGAATGATTCGTGCATGAATCCTGTTCCGGCATCTGTATCCATAAGCATTTTTATACAGAACTTTATTTCCTCGTCATCTTGGCTTGTAAACGCTTTCATCATTATACTCATCGGCCAAATCATGTCATATCCGATATGCGGTCCGCCAATACCCTCTCCTGCCGTGCCTTTAAAAAAATAGGGATTATCCTCGCTCCATACGAACTTTCGTGTATTCTGATAAACAGGGTCATCTATATCTACGTCACCCAAATAAGGCATAGCGAGCAAACTTGGCACATTTGCATCATCCATCAACAAATGGTTGCCGAAACCATCAACCTCGAATGCATATATATTGCCGTATTTTGGATGATTGTATATGGCATGTTTTTTCAAGGCTTTTTCCACTTCATCAGCTAACGATTTGCATTCGTCAGACAGTTCGTTTTTTTTGTTCACTTTAGTCAATATTTCCGCAGCCTTGCGCAATGATGTTACAGCAAAGAAATTAGAAGGAATAAGAAACTGGAAAGTGGTTGCATCATCCGACGGACGGAAAGCCGAGGCTATCAACCCGACTGGTTTCACTGGATTCCCCCATCCGTCGTTTGTTAGTGTATCAAGTGCTCGTTCTGTCTTGCGTTGAAAACGATAAGGTCCCTTTGAATCATCCTTACGTTGTTGTTCTTTGAATGTTTTTAGAATATTTGCGATTGCTGAAAGCCATTCGTCGGAAAACACGCTTGTATCGCCTGTCACCTTCCAATAATGATAGGCAAGGCGTATAGGATAACACAATGAATCTATTTCCCATTTCCTTTCATGCAGTTCAGGCTTCATGTCAGTCAAATCGCTCATCCATTCTCCCCCTTCCGCATTCATATTGAAAGCATTTGCATAAGAATCTATATTAATGCATTTGAACTGACGATTTATAACTCCCGCCAACATTCTTTTCAGTTCAGGGTCTTTGTTGGCCAGTTGCACATAAGGCCATACCTGTGCAGCAGAATCACGCAACCACATGGCATGAATATCACCTGTATATACAAATGTATCATCTTTGCCGTAGAAATAAACTGTTGTGTCAAGCGTATTAGGGAAACAATTCTCAAACATCCATGACAAACGCGCATTAGTCAACAATCGTTTAATTCTTATAATCTGTTCTTCCACAGCTTTTGACTCAAACAAGCGCTTGGATGGTTCCGGACGGTTGGTATGATACTGGTACACCTTTATATTGTCTTGCTTGACAATAAAACTATTTTCAGCCATAGCATGTATGTCAGCCATACCCAAAAGAGCTATGGAAAAGCAAAAAAACTTTGTCTTATTCATATTCATGGTATTTAAGTTTTTTAATGTTTAAGTTTTTTATTTTGTAAATTCTTGAGTTGGTAAATTCCCGCAAATAATTCCACAAGGCAAGCATTGTCAAGTAACCACTTATATCGTTCATTGTTATGCCCAGACCAGTCCCTGCCCATCAGTCCGTTTTCATCCCTGTAGTTATTCCAAGCATATTGTGCATTGTCTGCCATGGCATCCACATACTTGCTGTTTCCGTCTATCTCATACAATGCCTTCAATCCTCTGAACAAGATTACATTAAACCACGACATATCCTTATGAACTTTTAATGTCGGTTTTTTCTTATCTGCCTTTGTGCGGAAAAAGACATCCGTATTTGCAGCAGTACGTTGTGCATCTTCCAGATACTTTTTGTCACCTGTTTCTTCATAGAGTAATACTCCTGCCTGGATCATCTGACCGCTGTTATAAGCATACTTTTCTTTTGCTATTACACCTTTCAAGTCTACATAGTCCCAATAAAGGAAGTCCAATGGGTCACATAACCATTTTTTTGTCCATTCATAAGTTTCCTTAGCCTTTTTCAGGTATTTGTCATCCTTTGTCAACCTATACAGTTTCACACAAAGTACCGATGAAGGAGCATTGGAACAAGAATGTTTGGAAGCCTTATTCTGCTCACACCAAAATATACCTCCTCCCAGTTCTTCAGTCCATCCGCTGTATATGTATTGAAATAAGGCTATTGCTTTACTTAGGTAATAGCATTTATGTGTCAACTCATAGTAATCGCAATAATCCAATGCAATCCAAATGTTGTCGTCATAATAACGTCCATGCTGACCATATTTCACCGGATACGATTGGTAAGATGGAGGCTGACGTTCGTCATCCCAATACTGTTCCAGTCCTGGCAAGATTTTCTGTTCCATCAGTTCATCATACTTCTTGTTTCCTGTAACTTTATACAAAGACACACATGCAGACAGCATCCCAGAATACGGCCACAGGAAAGAAGACTTTAGTGAACCTTCGAAAGAAATACCTTCCGACAAATATGTTATTTTTTGTTCAGGATTGACTGGATAAGTTTCAGTAAGAAGTCCGTCGTTTGTCTTATAAAGTTCTAAAATATTAAACAATATGGAATCAGCAACAGAAAGATAATAGTTCTTCTCTTGTGCATGTCCTACAGAAAAGGCAAAGCAAAATAGCAGGCTGGTTACTAAATGTATATTTTTCATATGTCTGAATTTTGAGTTGGCAGTTTCACACTTACATCAGCGTAGAACTTCAAGTTCAACTACGACGGGGAAATGATCAGACGGCACACGGGCCTGACAATCTTTTATGTCTATTTCACTTGGGCAGTCGTTTGTCTGCATGTTTTCGTTGTTCACACTAGTCCTATAAGTATCAGTCAGCACACCGTATTTCTTGACATGAAAATCCGGAGACACAAAAATATGATCTATACGACTTTTCGTGAAACTATTAGGATCAAAATTATTGAACGTGCCATTTGTAGCATAACGAATGTCACATTTTTCATAAGAATCACAAAGTGTCCACTTATTAACAAGTACATCATATGACTTATGGGTTTGGTCAACATTAAAATCCCCCGTCAAGATTACTGGAAGCCCATCTCCGATTTCTTTCATCTTTTTTAGCACAAGCAATGCGCTTTCCACCCGAGCGTTCTTCCCAATATGGTCCATATGAAGATTAAAAAAAAGGAATTCAAATCCTGAGTCCTTGCATTTGAAATGCCCCCAACTGCAAATACGCGGCAACACGGCATCCCAACCTTTGCTTGGTACATCAGGGGTCTCCGACATCCAAAAGTCACCTTTGTCTATCACTTCAAACTTGTCTGTACGGTAAAAAATTGCGGAATGTTCTCCTTCAGTCTTACCGTTGTCCCGTCCCACTCCGATGTAATCATATTCTGGCAAAGCCTTTTTCATGTCTTCCAATTGATGAATGAAACACTCTTGTGTTCCAAAAATGTCGAAGTCGTGATATTGCACGATTCCCGCTATCACGGGATAGCGCAATCCCCATCCATTACCATTTACTGAGTCATTGTGGTTTGCATTCCTTAAGTTATAAGATGCTGCAATGATTGACACAGGACACTTCTTATTGTTACAAGCATAAAAAACTATTGAAATTATTACAACAGACAATAAAACTTTTAGTTTCATAAATACTTAATTAATTGTTATTACTATGCTAAAATAATACTTTTATTCCAAAGAGAAAGAATAAGGTGCATCCTTTTCGGAGATGCCACGCTTTTTATTGGGTGTCTTGCTCATTCTGAACTGTATGTTAGCGCCATCGATTAATTGGTCATGAGTAAGGTAATTACGTGAATATAACTTTCCGTTTACTTTCATATCGTTTACATAACGATAATCGTTTCCAGTATTGTCCAATTTTAAGACAATTGTATTGCCGTTTTCCAAGTGCAATTTTGCAGATTTGAAAATAGGACTGCCAATTATGTATTCATCCGTTCCGGGACAAACTGTATAAAAACCCAACGCTGAAAATACATACCATGCAGAAGTCTGGCCATTGTCTTCATCTCCGCAATATCCATCGGGTGCGGCCGAATACAACTTATTCATTATTTCGCGTATCCAATATTGTGCCTTCCATGGTTCGCCTGAGTAATTATATAAATATACCATATGCTGGATTGGCTGATTACCATGGGCATATTGTCCCATATTCATTACTTGCATTTCGCGCATCTCGTGGATAATGCCCCTGCTCTCCAGTCCTAACCTGCTTGGGATAACAAACACTGAATCCATCATAGTATTGAATTCTCTTTTACCACCCATTAAGTCGATAAGTCCCTGAGGGTCGTGGAACACACAGAAACTCCAATGCCAACTGTTTCCCTCGCAGAAATCTCCGCTCCAGTCAACGGCCCTAAAATTCGGATTGAACGTACCTTTATCATCCTTTCCCACCATAAGTTTATATTCTTGATGATATACGTTCTTATAATTCATAGCACGTTTTTTATAAATTCCTATTTCACTGTCAGGCTTTCCTAACTTCTTTCCCAAAGTATAAATGGCCCAATCGTTATAAGCATATTCCAAAGTACGAGCCACACTTTGTCCTATGCCAATATTGTTCGGGACATACCCCAAACTGTTATAAGCATCATAAGCCACACGCCCAGAAGCAGTGCCCTTCAGATGTGCGTTCGCACCATGCTTCAACGCTTTCCATAAAGTCTCAATGTCATAACCTCGTAAACCTTTAATATAGGCATCTGCCACTACGGATGCGGAATTGTTTCCTACCATGCAATCTCTGTGTCCTGGGCTCGCCCATTCTGGCAAGAAACCGCTTTCCTTGTATGCATTCACAAGCCCCTCCTGCATTTTTACATTCATCGAAGGATATACCAGATTAAGCAATGGGAACAAAGTACGGAATGTATCCCAAAAACCTGTATCAGTAAACATATACCCTGGAAGCACCTTACCATTATACGGGCTGTAATGCATCACTTTGCCGTCTTTGTCAATCTCGTAAAAACTGCGTGGGAACAGCAAAGAGCGATATAGGCATGAATAAAACGTACGAAGGTTGTCTGTGTTATCATCATCTATATCTATCTTACCCAATTCGTTGTTCCATTTTTCTTTTCCTTCCGCAACAAGCTGGTCGAAAGTTTTGTCGTCAAGTTCATTAAGGTTCAGTTCCGCTTGCTCGTGGCTGATGAACGACGATGCAATCCTTACATGTACCATTTCTCCTTTTGTTGTCTTAAATCCCACTACAGCCCCTGCGTGGTTACCTTTCACTTCGGTTTCTTCAGGATATATGCTGTTGTCCATTGCCGTGGCTACAAAAGTGAACGGCTTGTCAAATTCTATTACGAAATAATTTTTGAAATTTTCAGGCACACCACCGCTGTTTTTAGTGGAATAACCTACAATCTTGTTTTTTTCTGGAATTACTTTTACGTATGATCCCCTGTCGAATGCATCCAATACCATATAGGCATTATTTGTTTCCGGATAGGTAAAACGAAACATCGCGGCACGCTCTGTCGGGACAATCTCTGTTGTCACGTCATGATCTGCAAGATAGACCTTATAATAATATGGTTTTGCAACCTCAGCTTTGTGCGAGAACCAGCTGGCACGCCTGTCTTGGTCGAACACAAGTCCACCGGTAACAGGCATTACTGCAAACTGACCATAATCGTTCATCCACGGACTTGGCTGATGAGTCTGCTTGAATCCACGAATTTTATCAGCGTTATAAGTATATGTCCACCCATCGCCCATTTTACCCGTCTGAGGTGTCCAAAAATTCATTCCCCATGGCAATGCTATTGCAGGATAAGTATTACCGGTTGACAATTCGAATTTCGATTGTGTGCCGACTAATGTGCTGACATAATCAACAGGGGTTTTAACTGCATAAAATGGTATAGTGCACAAAATGGCACAAAACAAAATCAGTAAACGTTTAATTGAAAATGAAAGTGTTTCCATGAAATAATAAGTTTAATGGATTAAAAAAATTTGAGACAAAAATAATGATAGAAGAAGCCCTTACTATTATTATTAGATTATAAAAAAGGAATTTGTCTATAACATTAACTACTATGTCGCAAATCTTTACCTATATTTTTTCCTGCAAAAGAATTTACCAAAAGTTTTTTTACTTTTGCAATATAATAAATCAATAGTTCGTTAAAAATTCGCCACGCCTAAGCGGCTCTGGCAGTAAATAAAATGAGTTCTTTGAAAAGTTTGTCAATAACTTGCGGGT